>Ga0265319_1000005_pt1 | contig 249025 bp, 231 predicted proteins | sample 4824metaG_FD_192443 | JGI IMG/M metagenome (GOLD analysis project Ga0265319, IMG submission 192443) | Rhizosphere microbial communities from Carex aquatilis grown in University of Washington, Seatle, WA, United States - 4-8-24 metaG | ecosystem: Host-associated > Plants > Roots > Rhizosphere >... | reverse complement strand
CAGCGCCATGAACGGTTTGCTCACCCAGGCGACGCACGCGGGCGTTGGCGCCGAGGCCGCCGATCTCGACCGCCTGCGTGTCAGCCGTTAGGTTCGCGAGGAGCAACGTTGTGTTCGCGTCCCGCTCGACCGCGAGCGCGGCGACCTCGAGCGTGCGGCTCGCGGTGCACGCTCGAATCGAGGCGCCTTGCAGCGACGCGACATCTGCCAGCACGTGGAAGAGGGGAAACGCCTGGCCGGGCCGACCTTGGAAGAGGTCCGGCAGCGGCGCGGCGCGGTCGCCCTGGATCACGCCACGCCAGCCGACGGTTTCGAAATAGGTGATCGAATGAGCCCCTGCTTCGGCGAGGTACTTGGCGCTCGCGAGCGTCCAGGCTGCTCCGAGCAGCGAAGCCTGGCGAGGGTCGACCGAGTCGGGCAGCACCCCGCTCGCCTGGTCCTCCGCAACCGTCGCGTTCACGTTGTAGCGCCGGCGGAGCGTCACCGGTCCGACGAACAGCTTCCGGCCGGCCGCGAACGATCGCGCGGTTCGCACCTGCTCGCCATGCGCCTCGGGCGTCTCCATCACCGAGATGTCGTCGAATGCGTGGACCTGCGCGTTCAGCGACCAGAAGACACCGTCCATGTGATCGACGACCGGGCGGGTGCGGTTCAGCTCGCAGAAGTACATGTCGGTGCCGCCGGCGATCGGAACGGCGCCCAACTTGAGTTGAGTGCGAACGAGCTCGACAAGGTCTGCCGGCGTCGTCTCCTGCGGCGTCGTCGTCTGCGCGTCAGCTGCCGCCACGAGCACCCGCGCGATCGGCGCGTCCGCTAGCGCCTCGCGCAGGACCCCGAGCTCCGCGCTCTGCGCAGCCGTCAGGAAGACGCCGAGTTCCAGCGCCGCGCCGAGCTCGCCGGCGACGGCCAGCGCGCGCTTCAGTGCTGCGGCCAACTCGGGGCTGCCCAGATGCGCGTCGAAACGAACGTGGGCCGGCGCAAGGCACCGCAACAGGCTGAGCTCGGCGGCCGTCGGCTCGCCGGCCTCGCTCGTGAGCGCGAGACCGATGTCAGCGACGACGGCGCCTGTCCTCTCACCGACCGTGATCTGCGTGGGTCCACTTAGCCGTTCCGCCGGCAGCAGCCTGCGGGCACGGACCGAAACCGACTGCGCTCGACGCTCGCCACGCTTCAATTCGTGTGGGAATCCGAGCGCGAGCGGTGTGCAGTAGGTCTTCAGTGACGAGTCCGACCAGTTGCGCTGGTCTTCCGTTTCGAACAGGTCGCCCTCGAACGCGAAGACGACCAGTCCGTCCCCCGGCAGATCGATCTCGACCCCCGACGCGGAAGGGAAGAGGGGCACATAGACGCCGTTCTCGAACCGCTGCGGGGCGACCAGGTCGGGCAGCACAGCCTCGACAGTCCCGCCTGGTGTGGTGGCTTTCGCGCTTTGACCCGCGCTCTCACGCCATGGGTGAAGCACGCAGAATCCGATCCGGTTGTAGAGCATGTCGCGCCCGCCGGTGCCGTCCATCGAGTAGCTGACCGCGCCCTCGGCCGTCCCCTCGATCCGGCCGTTCCACGAGAAGTCGGTGTCCTCGCTGCGGTGGCGGACACTGAAGTGGACCTCGAACGAGTCGGCGCGTTCGGTCACCTCGACATCTGCTGCAACCCCCGGAATCGTGTTCCAATTGCGGTCGCGCACCGCGACGTACACGCGTCGCACGAGCTCGACGTCGCCGTGGCGGACATAGCGCAGGTCGATTCCGTCGAGCACCGCGCTGAGCGGGCCCGCACGGAGTGGGCGCGTTTGAGACAGCGGCAGCTCGCTTCCGTGAAGGACCGTGTTTCGCGACATGGCGTGGTTTGCGCTCGGTTCTAGACCGCGGTCATGCCGCCGTCGGCCGCCCAGATTGCTCCGGTCGTGTAGCCCGAACGCGTCGAGGCGAGGAATGCGACTACCTCGGCGACCTCCTCGGGTAGCCCCGCGCGTCGCAGGGGGATGGTCTCGAGCAGCTCTTCGTGCTCCTTTGGCGTCACCCATTCGGTCATCGGGGAGATCGTGTAGCCGGGAACGACGCCGTTGACGCGAATGTTCTCCTCGGCGTAGTCGGCGGCCAGGACACGGACGAGGCCGGCCACGCCCGCCTTGCTCGCCGAGTACGCGTCGTAACCCGGGGCGCAGCCGAACAGGCCGGTTGGCGAGCAGACGAGCACGACCGTGCCGCCGCCGTTCTCGAGCAGTCTGCGGATTCCGTGCTTCGCCGTCAGGAACATGCCGGTGAGGTTGATGTCGATCGTTCGCTGCCAGACCTCGAGCGCGAGCCGGTCGGCGCGATCGTCCTGGCCGGCGAGCTGTACGCCGACACAACCGACCACGATGTCGATGCCGCCCCACTGCGCAGCGGCGGCGCCGATCGCCGCGTCGACCTGCTGCTCATCGGTGACGTCCGCAGACAGCTCGAGCGCGACGCCGCCTGCCGCGGTTATCTCCGCAACCGTTCGGCCTGCCGCCGACCCGTCCAGGTCGAGCGCGCCGACGCGGGCCCCCTCGCGGGCGCACACCTTGGCGGTCTCGCGGCCGATGCCGCTCGCCGCCCCGGTGACGATCGCCCGCATGCCGTCGAGAAGCAGTGAAGGGCTTGGCGTCACGTCGGTACCAGAACGACCAGATCGGGCGCGGCGTCCTCGCTTGTTCGCGCGCTCGCCACGTGTACCTCGATGCGCATGCGGTCCGTCCGAAGCCAGGAGCGGTAGCAGTCGACCGGCTGGCCGTTCAGGTCGCGCGACACGGATTCGATGTACGCGAGGGCTTCGCCCGCATCGACCTCGAGCAGTTCCGCCAGCCTTCCACCGGCGTTCACGGCACCGATCGAACGATCGCCGTCGACGACGGGAATCCCCGCGTGCTGGGCGAGCCGCTCGTACAACGACTCGTCCGGATCGAGCCCGAGCACCGCATCGGCCACACGAGCCGGGAGGTAGTTGATCACGTAGAGAGCAACGAGGCCGTCGACCGAGCGAACGCGCTCCACGATCACTCCTTCGGAGTCCTTTTCGAGCAGCAGCGCATCGCACGCCCACACCGGGAGCTTCACCCGATCGAGGTGCAGGACACGCGAGGTGACCGTGTGCCCTGTGCGGACGAAGTCGCGCTGGTAGAAGCCCTCGGTGGACTGGATCATCCAGGAGCGAAACTGAGAGGTGCGGACGAACGTCCCGCGGCCCTTCTCGCGTGTGACGAGGCCCTCCTGTTCCATCCGTGCGAGGGCTTGGCGGATCGTTGTCCGCGATAGTCCATAGAACGAGCCGAGCGCGGCCTCCGATGCGATTCTCGTGCCGGGCTCCCAGCGGCCGGTCACGATCTCCTCCTCGAGCAGTTGCGCGAGCTGGAAGTAGAACGGGACCGGCGACGCGCGGTCGATCGTCACGTCCGGCAGCTCGCTGGCAGGTAGGGTCATCCGATCCGCTTGTACCTACAGGATGATGATGTTATGTTGGGCCGCGAGATTCGTCAAGTGGACGGGCCGTTCACGCGGAATCGCGGCGGTGACTCGAAGATGCGTTCGCCCCATTCAACCCACCGCGCGCGCTAAGTATGTCGGTCGGCATCCGCTCACGGGAATGACCGAATCCGACCTGCTCCTTGCGATCGACGCGGGCACTGGCACGTGCCGCGCGGTTCTCTTCGCGCCTGACGGGACTCAGGTGGCGATCGGCCAGCGCGAGTACTCGCACCAGGAGCGCGCTGGGGTCCCGGGCTCGCAGGTATTCGACACGCAGGGCAACTGGCGCCTGATCTGCGAGTGCGTGCGCGAGGCGCTCGCCGCGCCGGGAGTGTCCGCGGACAGGGTCAAGGCGGTGAGCGCGACGAGCATGCGCGAGGGGATGGTGCTCTATGACGCGCGAGGGCGCGAGATCTGGGCCTGCCCGAACGTCGACGGCCGCGCCGGCGAACAGGCTGCGACGCTCGTGCGCTCCGGCGCGGCCGCCGAGATCTACGAGCACGCGGGCGACTGGGTTGCGATTACGGCACCACCGCGCTTCCTTTGGATAGCCGAGAACGAACCCGACGTGTTCTCCAGCATCGCCCACGTCGGGATGCTCGCCGACTGGATCATCACGCGACTGTCCGGCGAGTTTGCGACCGATCCGTCGCTCGGGTCGAGTTCGGCGATGTTCGACCTCACCGCCCGTGATTGGTCAGGGCGTGTGCTTGAGATCCTTGGGCTCGACCGCCGAGTTTTTCCCGAAGTCCTCGACTCGGGTACGGTCGTTGGCGCCGTCGGCTCGCGGGCCGCTTCGGAGACCGGCTTGCGAGCGGGCACGCCAGTCGTGATCGGGGGAGCGGACACACAGCTCGCGCTGGTGGGGATCGGCGTCGATCAGCCCGGCCGTTTCACGGTTGTCGGCGGCAGCTTCTGGCAGCACACGGTCCTTGCGGATCGACCGCTGATCGATCCGCGGCGCCGGCTGCGCACGCTCTGCCACAGCGTTCCGGGCGAGTGGATGGTCGAGGGGATCGGGTTTTACTGCGGACTTGTCATGCGCTGGTTTCGCGATGCGTTCTGCGAGCACGAGAAAGAGCTCGCGGCGGCCGCCGGTCGGGACGTGTACAGCCTGCTCGAGGATATGGCGGCGGCGGTGCCTCCAGGGTGCGGCGGCCTGTTTGGGATCTTCTCCAACCTGATGGCTGCCGAGCACTGGGTGCACGCCTCGCCCGCATTCATCGGATTTGACGTCGCGGCTCCGGAGCGTTCAGGCAAGAAAGAGTGCTTCCGGGCGATCGAGGAAGCGGCGGCGTACGTCTCGCGTGGTCATCTCGAGATCGCGGCTGAGCTCTACGGCGGCAGCCCGCACGAGATTGTCTTCACCGGCGGCGCCGCAAAGGGCTCGCTGTGGCCGCAGATCGTAGCCGACGTCGTCGGAGTGCCGGTTCGGGTCCCGGTCGTCAAGGAGTCCTCGGCACTTGGCGCCGCGATCTACGCCGGGATCGGTGCCGGCGTCTATCGCGACACAGACGAGCTGGAAGCTCGCTTCGAGCGAACCGTCGAGCCGAACGCGGCGGCGAGCGCGGTGTACCGCGAGCTGTACGGCGAATGGCTCGCGCTCTACTCCGCGGCGCTCGAGCTGACCGATGCCACGGGCGTGCGGCCGCTCTGGCGCGCGGCCGCAACCGGCAACCGGTAGCAAGCGGACGGGGGCCGCTTACGCCTCTCACTCACACGAGATGATCCCTTGTACCTACAGGATGATGATGTTATGTTGGCGCGGGGTTGCTCAGTTGACCGGATCAGATCGATGAGGATTCTTGCCGTCGGCGACTCGTATATGCCGTCGAGCTATTTCGCGGAGGCGTTCGGAGGGGTGCTCGATGACCATGACATTCGCTTCGCCGACATCACTCCGGACCCGGCCTTCTCGCCGTCAACCAAGTCGGAGACCAGGCTGCGGGAGTACCAGGGGGCGCCGGCGGAGTTGGCGAGCTGGATGCCCGCAGTCGACGTGCTCGCGGTCCACGGCGCTCCGGTGAGCGACGCGGTACTCGATGCCTCGTCCCAGCTGCGGCTTGTCTGCTGTGCTCGCGGCGGTCCCGTCAACGTCGACGTCGAAGCGGTGAGCATGCGGGCACTGACGCTCGTCAATACTCCCGGCAAGAACGCCGAGGCGGTCGCCGACCTCACACTTGCGTTTCTGGTGATGCTCGCTCGCCGTCTGCCGCGTGCGCAGCGCTTCCTCGAGCAGGGCAACCGTGTTCGCGATAACTGGGACGGCGCGCAGTTCATCGGCTCCGACCTACGGCGACACACGCTCGGGCTGATCGGCTACGGCCAGGTCGGGAGCCGCGTTGCGACTCGCGCACGGTCCTGCGGCATGGCGGTTCTCGTTCACGACCCCTACGCGCGCAGCGGGGCTGACGGCCCGGAGCAGGTGGACACGCTCGGGGAGCTGCTCGAACGCTCGGACTTCGTCTCCCTGCACGCCAGGGCCGGCGCCGGTAACGAGCACATGATCGACGCGGCGGCGCTGAAACGAATGAGGCCGGGGGCATGTCTCATCAACACCGCGCGCGAGTCGTTGCTCGATGAGGACGCCCTCGATGACGCCCTTTCGCGCGGCCACCTTGGGGGTGCGGCGTTGGACGTCGTGGACGCGGTGGCCAGCGACGGGCGCCACCGCCTGCTGCGTCACGAGAACGTGATCCTGACGCCGCACGTTGGCGGCGCGACGCACGAAACCCTCGCTCAGGGCGCCGAGATGATCGCTGCGGAGATCTCCCGCCTCGCCGCCGGCGAACCCTTGGTGAACGTGTTCAACGCTCCGGCGGTTGCGCTGTGAGCCAGCCGACTGCCCGGCCGGACGTCGGCTGCTGAGACGACGGAGGAGAGAGAGATGCCCGAAGCCGACGAGAGCGCCACGAAGAATTTCGCGCAGGACATCCCTGCCGTCGCGCCCGGTGCGTTCCTGAAGGGGTCGGGCGCGTACGACTGGGGCATGACCAACAGACTGGCGCGCATCTTCCGCCCCGACACGGGCCGGACCGTGATGCTCGCAATCGACCACGGCTACTTCCAGGGTCCAACGACCGGGCTCGAGCGGGTCGATCTGAGCATCGTTCCGATCGCGCCCTACGCCGACGCGCTGATGCTGACGCGCGGGATGCTCCGATCGACGATCCCGCCGACGCACCAGGGAGGCATCGTGATGCGGGCGAGTGGCGGTCCGAGCATCCTGCGGGAGCTCTCGGACGAGCACACCGCGCTCGACCTGGAGGACGCGGTGCGCATGAACGTCCACGCGGTGGCGGTCCAGGTCTTCATCGGCGGGGAGCACGAGACACGCTCGGTCAAGAACATGACGACGCTCGTCGACGACGGCTTCCGGCTCGGCATCCCGGTGCTGGGTGTCACTGCGGTTGGAAAGGAGCTCACCCGCGACTCGCGCTACCTCGGGTTGGCGACGCGCATCTGCGCGGAGCTCGGTGCGCAGGTGGTCAAGACCTACTACTGCGACGAGGGCTTTGGACGGGTGACCGCGGGCTGCCCCGTCCCGGTCGTGATGGCCGGCGGCAAGAAGCTGCCCGAGCTGGACGCACTCGAGATGGCCTACCGGGCCGTGTCGGAGGGCGCGGCGGGCGTGGATATGGGACGCAACATCTTCCAGAGCGCAGCCCCGACGGCAATGATCCAGGCGGTTTCCACCGTCGTGCACGAAGGAGCTCGGCCGGCCGAGGCCTATGAGCTCTTCAACGAGCTTGCACTCCAGGCGGGGGTCGCGTGAACCTCAGTGTGGGTGTCATTAGCGCGGACCTGCTTCACCTCGCCGAGGACCTCGACCGCCTCGCTGCAGCGGGTGTTCGCACGCTGCACGTCGACGTGATGGACGGGGTGTTCTGTCCGCAGTTGACGGTCGGCCCGGCGTTCGTCGCCGCGTTGCCGGCGGACGAGTTTGCGATCGACGTCCATCTGATGATCGACGACCCACTCGACAAGCTGGGCGCCTACGTCGATGCGGGCGCGACGGCCATCACGTTCCACGTTGAAGCCACGCGCCATGCCCACCGAGCGCTGCAGACCCTCTCGGGGACCGGCGTCGCACGAGGAGTGGCGCTCAATCCCGGCACGTCACTCGAGGTGCTCGCGCCGCTGATCGACGACATCGAGCAACTGCTCGTGCTCGCCGTCAACCCCGGCTGGCCCGGGCAACGCTTCATTCCGGCGACCGCTGCACGACTCGCGGCGGCTCGCGAGCTGATCGGCGAACGCGACATCGTGCTCGGCGTCGACGGTGGCGTGACTCGCGAAAACGTCGAGTACGTCGCCTCGCTGCGACCGGACCTGATCGTCGCGGGCAGCGCGGTGTTTGCCGACGGCGCTGTGCTCGAGAACGCGCGGTCGATGTTGGCAGCAACCTTAAACGCAGATGACAGCAGGGGATCCACACCAAAACTGGCCCTCGCGGCCGCCAAACAGGGGAGGGAACATGGCTCAAGCAGCGGCTGACCAGCCAACAGTCGCAGTAACCGAGCTCAAGGCCGGAGCGATCCGGCTGCCGGGCGTCCTCATGCAGTCGATCACCGCCATCGCGCCGGCGATCGCAGGTCTGTTCACGCTGCAGTTCATCGTCAGCAACGCCGGTATCAGTGCTCCGCTGGCCTACCTCGGCGCCTTCATCATCGCTCTACTGCTCGGCTACGTGCTGGCGGAGTACGGCCGGCACATGACCTCTGCCGGGACGTACTACACGTTCGTCAGTCGCGCGCTCGGTGGCCGCACCGGTTTCGTCGTCGCGTGGGTCTACCTGCTCTTCTACCCGGTCGTCGTCGCCCAGGTCGGGTCGTTTATGGGCAGCACGCTCGAGTCGACTCTCAAGAGCGAGTACAGCATCACTTTTCATTGGTGGTACTTCATGGTTTTCCTGATCGCGCTGGTGGCTTTCACTGCGTGGCGGGGCATCGAGATCTCGACGAAGCTGATCATCGCCCTCGGTCTGTTCGAGTTCGTGGTGTGCGTCGTGCTCGCGTTCTCCGGGCTTGTCTCTCCGGGGCCGGGCGGCGTGAACCTTCACTCGTTCAATCCCGGCAACGCGCCGAACGCTCACGGTCTGTTCCTCGGTGTGGTGTTTGCGATCTTCGCGATCTCCGGCTGGGATGCTGCAGCGCCGATCGGTGAGGAGAGCGAGAACCCGCGCCGTACCGTGCCACGCGCGGTGATGGGCTCGATCCTCATCATGGGGCTGTTCCTTGTCTTCGTTTCGTGGGGACAGACGGTGGGATGGGGCACCAACCACGTGTCGTCGCTGATCAGCTCCGGTGAGCTGCCCGCGTTCGTACTCGGCCACCGCCTGTGGGGTGGGGCCTGGATCATCGTCCTGATTGCTCTCTTCAACTCGGCGATCGCCGTGGCGATCGCGACGATGAACGCCGCGACGCGCGTCTTCTACGGGATGTCGCGAACGGGCGCGCTACCGAAGGCGCTGAGTACGGTGTCGAAGAAGTACGAGACGCCGACCAACGCGGTGATCCTTCAGACAGGCGTGAACATCGCCCTCGGAATCATCCTGCCGATCCTGATCGGTGTCGCGAACGTCTATAACCTGACCGGCACCTGGTTCACGTTCGCGTTGGCACCCGTCTACATCGTCGCGAACGTCGGGCTGTACTTCTTCTTCCGTCGGGAGCATCCAACGGAGTTCAACTGGATCAAGCACGCCGTGATACCCGTGCTTGGAATCGTGGCGCTGGTGCTGGTCGTCTACGAGTCGGTCAACCCGCTGCCCGCCTATCCGATTTCGCTGGCGCCCTTCATCGTGCTGGGCTGGCTTGCGGTCGGGATAGGGATCGTCGTGTGGCTCCTCAGCACAGGACGGGGGTCCCTGCTGGCACACGCGAGCGAGGCCGTGGCCGAGCGCATTGAAACGCCGCAGGAACAGAGTGCGCACGTCCCCGGACTCTGACGGCGCAGGCCCGCGAAGCGGCAGTCGCTTCGCGGGCCGCACCGCCATCGTCACCGGCGCGGCCCAGGGGATGGGCCGCGCCATCTGCGACCGCCTGCTCGAGGAGGGCGCGGCGGGCGTGATCGCGCTCGACCGGACCGAGCACACCTATTCCGACGAGCGGTGTGTTCCGTTGATCGCAGACGTGTCCGATCCGCGAACCGCGCTCAATGCCGTGCAAGCCTGCCTCGAGCGTTTCGGGCGCCTCGACCTGATGGTCGCGCACGCCGGCATCGCGGAGCCGCAGGCGCTGCTCGACACAACGGACGATCACTGGCGCCGACACATGTCGATCAACGTCGATGGTGTCTTCTTCTGCGTGCGCGAGGCCGCACGTGCGATGGTCGAGCGCGGTACCCACGGGGCGATCGTCTGTACGGCGTCGATCAACGCGTGGCATGTGGAGGAGACGATGGCGTCCTACAACGTCAGCAAGGCCGCCGTCCACGCGATAGCGCGGTCAGCGGCCATCGACCTTGGCCGATACGGCATCCGTGTGAACGCGGTGGCACCTGGTGTGGTGGACACTCCGCTCGCAGCGCTCGTGGTGCAGAACCCGGAGCTCGCGCCGCTGTACCTGAAGACGATTCCGCTCGGCCGCTTCGCGCAACCGCGCGACATCGCCAACGCTGTTCTCTTTCTTGCATCCGACGAGGCGTCGTACATCACCGGTCAAATGCTGGTCATCGACGGCGGACAGACGCTTGGTATCCCGGGCAACCTTGAGGACGCAGGATGAGCGCTCTCGATGCGTCGCTCGCTCGCTACCGCAATCAGCTCGGACGGGCACGCGACGAGCTGACGACCCCTGCTTTGATCCTCGACCTCGACGTGGCTCGCCGCAACATCGCGACAATGGCGCAACGGTTCGCCGATCTCCCAGCGAAGCTGCGGCCTCACATCAAGGTGCACAAGTCGATCGAGCTGGCGCGACTGCATGTCGAGGCTGGAGCCGTCGGCATCGCGTGTGCCACGGCGTGGGAGGCGATCGTGATGGCCGAAGGCGGCATCGCGGATGTACTGATCGCCAACCAGCTCGTCCAGCCGGACAAGGTTGCGGCCGTGGCGGCGCTCGCGCGGGAGCACAGGATCACGTTGACGGTCGACGACGTGCGCAACGTCGAGGCACTCTCGCGCGCAGCCGGCGAGGCCGGCTCGGCCTTCGAGCTGCTGATCGAGCTAGACGTCGGGATGGGGCGCTGCGGCGTTCGTACGAAGGAGGAGCTGCTCCCGATCGCGGAGCGGATTGCCGCTCTCCCGAACCTCCAGTTGCGCGGCCTACAGGCGTATGAGGGTCACTGCATGCTTGAGCCCGACCGCGACGTCCGGATCAGCGAGACGCACCTGGCCAACGCGAAGGTCGTCGACGCCGCGGACTACCTGATCGCACATGGCCATGCATGCGCCGAGATCTCCGGCGGAGGAACCGGCACGTACTACATCACGGGAGCCGACCCACGGATCACCGAGGTCCAGGCCGGCTCCTATGTGCTGCTGGACTGCTTCCACGACAACCTCGTACCGGGGGGATTCGAGGTGGCGATGACGGTGCTCGGTACGGTGATCTCCCGTCAGGGCAACACGGTCGTGCTCGATTGCGGTCGTAAGGCCGTCGGCATTGACTTTGTCACGCCGCCGCTGATCGCCTATCCCGAAGCGGAGATCCGCTACTACGCCGAGGAGCACTGCCTCGCGGATTTCCCGGGTGCGCCCCCGCTCGATCTCGGAGACCGGGCCGAGGTGATGGCCGGCTACGGGCCCACCACGGTCAACCTGCACGACGTTTTCCACGTCGTCGAGAATGGTGTCGTCACCGATATCTGGGCGGTCAACCCGCGCGGCCCTGGACCTCCGCTGGGCGCGAGCATACTGGGCTCATCCCAGGGCTGAGCCCTCCGGGCGTCGCGGTGCCTGCGTCCCCCGCGTGCCAGGGCGCGTCGCGGTGCCCGACAATGCGTGCATGCTCTACGACCGAGCACGGGTGTTCGTCTCTGCCGGCGCCGGAGGAGACGGCAGTCACAGCTTTCGCCGCGAGGCTCACGTACCCCACGGCGGACCCGACGGCGGCGACGGCGGGCACGGGGGCAACGTGTACGTCGAGTGTGACCCTTCGCTTCGTGACCTGCAGGCGTTCCGCCGTCGCCAGCACTACCGCGCGCGGCGCGGCGGACACGGCGAGGGGTCGCTGCGCCACGGACGCAACGGCCCCGATCTCGTCGTCCGCGTTCCGCCGGGGACCGAGGTGCTGACGGAGAACGGTGATGTCCACGACCTGACGCGTCCCGGTCAGCGTGTGCCCGTGGCGCGCGGCGGATCGGGTGGCCGCGGGAACAAGCACTTCGCGACGGCGACCAGACAGGCGCCGCGGTTCGCCGAGCTGGGACTCGCGGGGGAGGAGGGGTGGCTGGACCTGCGGTTGAAGCTACTTGCCGACGTCGGCCTGATCGGTCTCCCAAACGCTGGGAAGTCGTCGCTGCTCGCGCGGCTCACGCGCGCCGCACCGAAGGTCGCCGACTACCCGTTCACGACACTCGAGCCCGTGCTCGGCACACTCGATGGCGCCGACCGCCAGCTCATCGTCGCCGATATTCCCGGCCTGATCGAAGGCGCCAGCGAGGGAGCGGGGCTCGGTCACGACTTTCTCGCCCACGTCGAGCGCACCCAACTGCTCGTCCACGTGCTCGACCTCGCGCCGCTCGACGGCTCAGACCCGCTCACCAACCACGCGACCGTGGAGAAGGAGCTGATGGCGCATGACGCTCGACTCGCGGCGCGCCCGCGGCTGCTCGCTCTCTCGAAGGCGGACCTCGTGACTCCGGAGCTTGCTGCGTCGCACGCCGCAGAATGGCGCGAGCGACTCGGGCCGACCGTGCCGGTGTTCGTGACCTCCAGCGCCAGCGGGGAGGGCCTTGCCGAGCTGTCAGCCGAGCTGCTGCGAGCGGTCCCGGTTGGCCCGTCGCAGACCGAGTCGCTCGGCGAGCCGCAGCTGGCGGAGCACCTCACCTTTCGGCCCGCCCGGGGCCGCGGTTTTCGGGTCGAGCGCGATGGCGACGGTCCGTTCCGCGTGCTCGGTGACGGCGTCGAGCGCCTGATCGCGCGGCATGATCTCGACAACGAGGACGCGCTCGCTCACGTCGAAGCTCGGCTGCGGCAGATCGGGGTCATCGGAGCGCTCGAAGAGCAGGGCTTCCAGCCCGGCGACGACGTCGAGATCGGCGGTGTCGTGTTCGAGCTAGATCCGTGATCGCCTGGCGGGCGAGTCGGCGCTCTTGCGTCCACCCGCCCGCCGAGGTCTGTGAGATCAGCTGCTGGCGGGCGGCGGGCCGCCGCCCGGAGGCATTCCGTGTCCACCCGGCCCGTGTCCCATCGGCCCCTGCTCGATCAGGGACAGGAGCGTGGACTCCTGCGCCGAGGTGATGGTGCCGTCGCTGACCGCCTGGTCGAGGATCGGCGTCGCAACCGACTTGGTGTCTGCCTGGATCGCCTTTTGCACCGCCTCCAGTGCGGTGCGCTCACCGGTCGTCAACGCCGCCAAGGCGGGTGGGCCACCTGTCTGGCTCGCACCGCTCGCGTGTGCCCTGCCGTGCGTGCTGGCGCTCGCGCCAACAGCGCTCACGCCACCACCCAGGGCGGCGATCGAACCGAGCACGGCGACGGTGCGCGTCTTGCCTGTCAACTTCCGTTTCATCCGGTCCTCCTGTCTGGGGTTTGCCAGGCGACCAGTGTTGAATCTCTCCCCGAGAGGCGGCTCGGCTTAGCCCGAGAGCATCCTGAGAGGCTAGGAACTCATTCTGGCCTGCGTCCTAGGCCGCGAGCGCGCGCAGCTCGCGCAGCGAGTCCGGCGTGAACCTCGGGGCGTCCTCCGAGGCGCGAGTGCATGTCCCGTAGAACGCGTGAGCGCCCCCCACGAGGCGCCGACGCTGGGCCGGGTGGAGGTTCCCGACGACCGCGATCAGGTGCAGATCTGGGCGGTTTGCCACGCCGCAGCGCTCGATCAGGGCGTTCAGGTCGGCGGCTGCGGCTCGCCCGTCGAGCCGACTCGCATCGATCGCCAGAGTGACGTCGTCGCGTCCGGCGAACTCGGCGGCGAACGCCTGGAGCAGGTGGGTGTCGCCGAGCAGCTCCTCCGCGTCCGCCAGGGCGACGAACCGTCGTGCTCCCGCGAGCGGATCAGGGAGGGCTTCAACCGCCGCAGCCGCGGTGACCGCTTCACGGAACTGCTCGTGGTACTCGGGCCGGAAGGGGTCGGCGGCCAGCGCCCGCAGAAGCAGCACGGCCTGGGATGGCGGGTCTCCAACTTCCCCGATCGCTTCGGCTGCGTCCGCAGCAGCGAGCTCGCGATCGATCTCGTCGACATCCGCAAGCGCCACGAATTGGGTGCCGCTGGCGGCGACGGCGCTGCGCGCCTTCTGCTCGAGGCCGTTCCATGCCGCCTCGAGTTCCGCTGCGCTCAATCCGTCGAGCGGCAGGTTGCGCAGGCACCAGCGCTGAAAGGCAATGTCCTTACGTCGTTCGCGTTGGGACGCACGTGCGCCGGTCACACCGCCCGTGAGGTTCGCGCCGTGCAGGCGGTAGTGGGCGAGGACTTCGTTGGTGTAGTCGATCTCGGCGACGCGCGCGGTGCTCGTTGCCAGCCACCAGTCAACGAAAGGGATGTCGTCGGGGACCGGGTCGAAGGAGCCTCGCAGGCTGGCGCGGACGACGATCGACGACGCGGTGACGAAGTTCTCGGTCAGTAGGCGCGCGAAAAGCCCGGCGCCGCGCGGTGGACGCCAATCCCGCCACGCCCACTGGAAGAGCGAGTCGTGCCGGTGCTCGCCGCCGGGTCCCACGATCGCCATGTCGCTGAAGACCAGCCCCAGCTCAGGTCGCTCCAGCAGCATCGCGACGTTGTGACGCGTCTTCTGCTCGAGCCACGCGTCGTCGGCGTCGAGGATTGCGAGCAACTCGCCGTCGGCGTGTCGCAGGGCCGTATTCGTGGCGGACGTGAGGCCGCCGTTGGCCTGGCGGATCAGTTTGATTCGACGCTCCGGGTGCCGCGCGGCGACCTCCTCGACAACCGCCGCTGTGGCGTCGGTCGAGCCGTCGTCGACCACCACGATCTCGATCAGCTCCGGCGGGTAATCCTGGGTCAGCGCGCTCTCGAGAGCGCGCTCGACGTAGCGTTCGTAGTTATACGCAGCGACGAGTGCGCTGACGGTCGGAAGCTCAGGCATTTGCTACCGCACGGCTGCGCCGGCTGCCCGACGCCACCGCCGGCGCCCCAAACCGCCGGCGGGCCGCGAGCAGCGCCTGCGCAACAACCTGGTCCATGTTCAGGTACTGGTAGCGAGCGAGGCGGCCGACAAACACCACGCCCCGCTCGGCGACCGCCAGAGCCCGGTAGCGCTCATAGAGCTCGCGATTCTCGCGCCGCGGGACCGGGTAGTAGGGCTCGCCGTCAGCGGTCGGGTACTCGTAAGCGATCGTCGTGTGCTCTGCGGACTCGCCGGTCAGGTGGCGGAACTCGGTCGTACGCGTGTACTCATACTCGGCCCCCGGGTAGTTGATCTGGGCGACCGGCTGTAGCAGGCCGCCATCGGCGAGCTGGCGCGTCTCGAACTCGAAGCGCAAGCTCCTGTACGGGAGCGCTCCGAGCCGCTGGTCGAAATAGGAGTCGATCGGCCCCGTCCAGACAAGCAGCGGCACGTGTGCGCGCTCGCCGAGGTCGCTGTGAGCAACGCCAGTCTGCACCTCGATCCGCGGATGCTCGAGCAACCGCTCGAACATCGCCGTATAGCCGTCGCGCGGCATTTGCTGGAAGTCGTCTGTGAAGTAGCGGTCGTCTGAGCCCGTCCGGACGGGGAGGCGCGCGCAAACAGACGCGTCGAGCTGCGAGGGGTCGAGGGCCCATTGCTTGCGCGTGTAGTCGCGGAAGAGCTTCGCGTACATGTCCTCGCCGACCTTCGCGATCACCGCGTCGCGGGAGTTGCGGGGGAGCGGGCACGGCTCGCTGACGGCGTCGAGGTAGCGCTGAACCTCGACGTCGCTTCCCAGGCGCAGCCCGTACAGCCGATTGATCGTGGTGCGGTTGATCGGCATTGGCACGTACTGGCCCTCGACCTCAGCGAGCACGCGATGCTCGTACGCTCGCCAGTCGGTGAACCGCGACAGATAGCCGCTGACACGCGGTGCGTTTGTGTGAAAGATGTGCGGGCCGTATCGATGGACGAGCACGCCATGTTCGTTGCGGAAGTCGTAAGCGTTGCCGCCGATGTGCTCGCGCTGCTCGACGACCAGCACTCGAAGCCCGAGGCTTGCCGCCCGCTCAGCCATCACGGCGCCGGCGAACCCGGCGCCGACGACGCATACATGCGGGCGTCTGCGGGCTGGGCGCGAGGGGCCCGAGGCGCTCATTCCCAGATGATCGACGTGGCTCGTGGCGACTTGAGGCGGCAACGCTCGTACCCGCCGCAGCCGGACGGCCTAAGCTCCGCGGCGATGACCCGCAGCGTAATCAAGCTTGGCTCCGCGATCGTCGCCGACGACACGGGGACGCTTCGCGATGACGTGCTCGCGAGCATCTGCGAGGCGGTAGCTGCACGTCACGCCGTCGGCGACGACGTCGTGATTGTGACGAGCGGAGCGATCGCCGCCGGTGTTCGTGTCCTCGGCCTACCCGGCCGGCCGCTGACTGTTGATGCCCTCCAGGCGACGAGCGCCGTCGGGCAGGGCCGCCTTTACCCGGTGTACGACGCCCTCCTGCGCGAACACGGCCTGATCGCCGCGCAGGTGCTGCTCACCTTCTTCGACATGAGCGCGCGTACGAACTACGTGAACGCGAGGCAGACGCTGAGCAAACTCCTCGAGTGGCGCGTCGTGCCTGTGATCAACGAGAACGACACGACGGCGACCGACGAGATCTCCTTTGGCGACAACGACTTCCTGGCTGCTCAGGTCGCGATCCTCGTCGGTGCGCAGCGCCTGGTCATCCTCACCAACACTGAGGGCCTCTACAGCGCGGACCCTGTGCGCGTGCCGAGCGCCGAGCTGATCTGCGAGGTGACCGACTTCGCCGAGCTCGACGGATTCGACATCACGCAGAACACCTCCGCTCACGGATCGGGCGGTATGCGCTCGAAGGTCACGGCCGCGGACATGGCGACGGCGGCCGGAATCGAGACGACGATCTGCAGCGGCGCCCGCCCCGGGGTGCTCGCGGCGGTGCTCGGCGGTGAGCGCGCGGGAACCAGGTTCGTGCCTCGCGAGACGCGCTACTCGAGCTTCAAGCTCTGGCTCAAGTACGCCAAGCCGAGCCAGGGCCAGATCGTCGTCGACAACGGCGCCGCGCGAGCACTCCGACATGAAGGGACGAGCCTCCTTCCGGTCGGGATCGTCGAGGTCCACGGCGTGTTCGAGATCGGGGACGCGGTCGAGATCAGAGACCAGGACGGATCGTTGGGGAAGGGAATCTCGAGCTACTCGGCAGAGGAGCTGCGCGCGGCGAAGGGCCTCCAATCGCAGGAGATCCGCGAGCTGCTGCCGCGGGCGGCGGAGGAGGCGGTCCATCGTGACTACCTCGTGCTCGACTGACCTGCGGATGCCCGTTAACGCGCGCACCCACGCCGCGCGGTCCCTAACCTTCACCTGATGGCAACGGCGACCGCATCGGTCAGGGATGTCTGCGTAGCCGCCAAGCGCGCAGCCCGGAGCCTCGCGTTGCTGGATAGCGCGACGAAGGACGCGGCGCTGGAGGCGATCGCCACGGCGCTCGAGGACCGCACCGCCGAGATTGTCGAGGCGAACGCACTCGACCTCGAGGCGGGGCGCGAAGCAGATATCGGCGAGGCGCTGCTCGACCGCCTGAGCCTCGACCGCAAGAGGGTCGCAACGATGGCGGCGGGTGTTCGCGCGATCGTCGCTCTACCCGATCCCGTCGGTGAGGTATCCGACGGGTTCCGTCGGCCGAACGGTCTCGAGATTCGCAAGATCCGGGTGCCGCTCGGCGTGGTGGCGGTCGTCTATGAGGCGCGGCCCAACGTCACGATCGACGCCGCGGCACTGTGCCTGAAATCGGGCAATGCCGCGGTGTTGCGCGGCTCCTCGAGCGCGAGCCACTCCAACTCTGTGCTCGGCGCGATTGCGGCGGAGGCTGCCGGCGCCGCGGGCGTTCCCCAGGCGGCAATCTCGATGGTTGCGGGGGGCGACCGCGACGAGCTGCGCGAGCTCGCCACCCAGACATCGACGGTCGATCTGATCATCCCGCGGGGCGGGGAAGGGCTGAAGGCGGCGCTCTCGGAGCACGCGACGGTACCGGTGATATTTGCCGCTTCGGGGAATTGCCACGTCTACGTCGACGCTGGCGCCGACCTCGAGATGGCGGCGCGCATAGTTCTCAACGCGAAAGTCCAGCGGCCCGGCGTGTGTAACGCCGCCGAGACGCTCCTGGTGCACCGCGATGCCGCTGGCGCATTCCTACCTGTGGTGGCCGGGGAGCTGGAACGCGCCGGGGTTGAGCTCCGCGGCGACGCCCGGGCGCGTCAGCTCGCCGAGCCGGTTGCGATGGCACCGGCGGGCGAGGGCGACTGGGACACCGAGTACCTCGCGCTCACTTTGGCGGTCGCCGTCGTCGATTCGCTGGACGTAGCGATTGAGCACATTGCGGCTCACGGCAGCGGCCACTCCGAGGCGATCGTGACACGCGATCGTGACGCCGCTGTGCGCTTCCAGCACGCGGTTGATGCAGCATGTGTTTACGTCAACGCCTCGACTCGCTTCACCGATGGTGGCGAGTTCGGAATGGGGGCGGAGATCGGAAACTCGACCCAGAAGCTCCACGCCCGCGGACCCATCGGACTGCGGGAGTTGTGCACTTTCAAATACCTGATCGAGGGCGACGGCCAGGTTCGCAGCTGAAGCGGTGGCAGCACTTGGAATTCTGGGGGGAACGTTTAACCCGCCACACCTCGCCCACCTCCTCTGTGCCAGCGAGGCGCGTTGGCAGCTGGGTCTCGACCGGGTGCTGCTCGTGCCGGCCGGGGTTCCGCCACACAAGCCGATGGCTGATGAGCCCGGGATCGAGCACCGCCTGATGATGTGCGCGCGGGCCGTCCAAGGCCAGGAGGATTGGCTTGCGGTCTCCGACATCGAGGCGCGCCGCGAGGGCCCGTCGTACACCGTCGATACGCTTGAGGAGATTAATGCGAGCCGGCCAGGTGACAAGCTGACGTTCATCGTCGGAGGCGACATGGCGTGGTCGCTTCCGACGTGGCGCGATCCGGAGGCGATTCTCGGGCTTGCCCGCCTGGCCGTGGCGGAGCGCGCCGGAGCGCGACGTGAGGAGATTCGCGAGCAGCTCGCAGGCCTTCGCGGCGGAGCGAGGGTCGCCTACATCGAGGTTCCCCGCATGGATGTCTCCTCGGCAGCACTTCGTCGGCGCGTGCAGGCGGGGCAACCGATCACCTACCTGGTTCCCGACGCCGTCGCGGACTACATTGACGAGCGGAGGCTCTACAAGTGACATCGGATCAGCTCGTACAGAGGATCGCGGAACTCGCGGCAGACAAGAAGGCGCTCGACATCGTGGAGCTCGACATGCGCGGCGTCGTTGACTACACCGACTACCTGGTGATCTGCTCCGGGGCGAGTGATCGGCAGGTCAAGGCGATCGCCGACGGAATCCGTGTTGGCCTGAAGGATGCACATGCCGGCGGTCCGCGGCGCGTGGAAGGACTGACGCAGGCCCGCTGGGTTCTGCTGGACTATCTGGACGTCGTGGTTCACATCTTCGTGCCCGAAGTCCGCGAGTTCTATGGGCTCGAGAGGCTCTGGGGCGAGGTGCCCCAGCTTCAGGCTTCCCTGTCCTGACCGGGTATGGCCTTGCCCGGTCCGCGGCGCCCTGTGGGCAACGGTGCGGTGGCGAGGAGCCTTCCGGCCACGCGCGCGACGACGGCTACTGCTCGAAGCCCTCGACGGTCTGTTCGTCGCGCAGACTCACGAAATCCGGGTCGAGGCCGAACTCCTCGCGGGCCCGGCGCTGGCGCAACAGGTCCCAGTAGCGGTCGAGTTCGACCCTGACCTGCGCGAGGCGCGCATCCTGCTCGGCGGTGAGCCCGCCCCGGGAGGAGTCGAGGAGCTTATGCTCCTCTGCGACGAGATCCTCGATGTGGGCCTGCACGGCCGTGTCTTGCATCGGTTCAGCATACGCGGACTGGCTCGGGTGAGCTTGCCGGGATGGCGCCCACCGCTTGCGAGCGCCGATAAGATCGCCGCCGCGCTGTCCGGCCGTGCGGGGCGCGTGCCCGTCGAACTTCCGGATTGGAGCAGCTGTGTCGTGGGTCGCCTACTTTCTCGTCTTCCTGGTCGCGCACATCGTTGGCGACTACCTCTTCCAGACCGACTTCCAGGCGGCGCACAAGCATGGCGGGCTGGGTCGCGACCCTGTCGCCCGCAGGGCGCTCTTCGGTCACGTTGCCAGCTACACCATCGCAATCGCGGGTGCCTGTGCGTGGATCGCGAGCGAGCGTCCCGCCGGCACCACCGTGCTCGTCGGAGTCGCCGTGGTGCTCGAACACCTGATCCAGGACGACGGTCGCCTGCTCGCGGCGTACTGCCGCCGCGTAAAGGGCCTGGACATCATCGCGTCGCCCGAGATCGGGCTGTGGGTCGATCAGGCCTTTCACATCGTTGCCCTGTTCGGCGCGGCGCTGCTCCTGACTGCCTGACCTGCCGCGCGCGTCACTGAGAACTCGCCTTCGGTATAAAGTGCGGTCTCGCAGCGCCAAATCGGGAGCAGGGCCGGAGAAGCGGTTGACAGCGAAGCTGGTCAGCAGGGTGTGCGGGCCCCTCTGTGTCTTGGCGGCGACCGCCATGGCGGCGCTTGCGCTGCCGGCCGGCGCCTCGGCCTCGTTCACCGAGCTGGCGTCGTTCAGCGGGAGCCCGGTTTGTCCTTCGCAGCTCGCGTTCGACGCCGGTGGCGGCGCGCGAACGAGCACCGTCTACGTCGAGGACAACTGCGCCAGCTCGCCCGGGGTGTTCGCCTACACCGCTGACGGAACAGGCCTCGTCGGCGGCTTCAACGGAGGTGATCCGCTCGAGAGCTTCACGTACCTTTCGAGCACCGAGTGCTTCTACAATCTCGCGGGCGCAGCTGTTGATCCGGCGACCGGCGACCTGTACGTCTCGGACCTCAACGCGAGCGCCCTCTTTGACTTCACAGACACCGGAACCGACGCCGCCCAGGTGGCGACGAGCACGTGCCAAGTCGCCCCGATCATGGGACCGGTGATCATCGGCGGCGCGCTGGCTGCCCAACCTGCGGGCGGCTCGTTCCCCTCGCCGCACGGCCTGGCGATCTACAACGGGAACGTCTACGTCGCGGGCGGCGGACTCTTGCAGGACACCGCGCTTGGCTTGGCCTCGGATACGGTCGGATCGGTCAACCTGGCCTCTAACGATCCGCAGCCGGTCGCGGTCGCGATCGACCCGAACACCGGCGCGACTTTCGTGATCGACAGTCAGAACCGCATCGTCGACGAGTACAACTCAGCTGGCAGCTACGTCGGGGTGTTCACGACTGGCTTCGGCGGGAGCGCATTCGGCGATCCGGTTGCGATTGCTGTCGATCCGATTGCGCACGTCGTCTACGTGGCAGACGCGGGGACCGGTGTCGTTGACACGTTCAGCGAGCCCACGGGAGCCGCCTTGCTACAGATTCCCGGCCGGTCAGGCTACGAACCCGGCGGTATCGCTCTCGACAGCAGCAACCACGACGCCTACGTCGCCTATGACGGGACCTCGACCGGGGCCGTGGACGAGTTCGCCTACACTCCCGCGCCGAGCTGTCCGGGCTTGAACGCGAGCACCAAGGGCGGGATCGCCGTGGCGCTCTCGTTGTCCTGCAGCGAGCGCTCGGGCGCGCCGGTGGCCTATTCGATCGCATCGACGCCGGCACATGGCGCCTTGAGCGGATTCAACCCGGCGACCGGGGCTGTGACGTACACGCCGGCGTCGGGTTACACGGGCACCGACACGTTCACCTACACCGCGACGAGCGTCGATGGGACCAGCCAGCCGGCGACCGCGTCGATCACTGTGACCGGCCCGACCTGCGCTGCCGAAACGCTTTCGAGCGCCTATCAGGCTCCGCTCGCGGTGACGCTCGTGTGCACCGACGCCGCGAGTCCGGTCGCGAGCTACAAGATCGTGACGCCTCCGGTCCACGGCGCCGCAACCACCCCCACAGCGGGCGGGACGCTCACTTACACGCCGAGCAGCCTGTTCGCCGGGAGCGATGCATTCACCTACGAGGGCATCAGCGCGAATGGACAGACCAGCGCGCCGACGACGGTGACGATCTACGTCGCGGCTCAGCTACCGCCGCCGGTCGAAGGTCAGAGCGCCAACGTCTACTACGCATCGGGCAGCGTTACGATCCTGCTGCCCGGCCAGACGACACCGATTCCGCTGGTCGCCGGCTTCCAAGCGCCGCTCGGATCGATCATCCAGACGACCAACGGCGAGGCCGGAGTGTTCGTCGAGATCGGCGGCCAGCTTCAGGCGGCAAACTTCTTCAACGGTCTGTTCAAGCTGACGCAGTCACCCGACCCGCACACGATCCTGCGCCTCCTCGGCCACAAGATCCCCAAGGTGCGTTGTGCGCTTCATCCGCACTCGTTCTCGGGCACCTTCACCGCGAGTTTCTCGCACGCAAGGCGCGAGGCTGGCGCGACGATCGCGAAGAAGCTCCACGTGAAGGGGAAGCCGACTCGGCAACTGTGGGGAAGCGGGCACGGAAACTTCACCACGGTCGGGAACGGCAGCTCCGCGAGCGTGCGCGGCACCGAGTGGGCGATCTTCGACTACCCCGACGGAACGCTCACGTTCGACTTTACCGACAGCGTGTCGGTGTACGACTTCAACCTCGGCAAGCACGTCCTGATCACCGCCGGCCACTACTACTTTGCGTCGCTGGGCAAGCTCCCCGGCTGCGTGAAGTAGCGTCAGTGCGGACGCCGCGCTCGGCAAACTGAAACGCTGCCACTGATGCGCGGGCGCCAGCGGATCGTGATCATGTTCGCGGTCGCGGCCGCGCTCACCGCCGTTGCGGTGCTCGGCTACGCGATCGGCGCGCTCAACACGCTCGAGCTGTCGAGCATCGACACCCGCTTCTCGATTCGCGGATCACAGCCGAGCGCAACGGGCCAGGTGGCCTTCGTCGGTGTCGACCAGGACACGTTCCAGCACACAGGTTTGCGCTGGCCTTTCCCGCGCCGCTACGACGCAGCGGTGGTCACGTCTCTGAAGCGCCTGGGCGCAAAGGTGATCGTCTTCGACGTGCAGTTCACCGAGACGAGCGATCCGCGCGACGACAACGCGCTTGTTGAGGCCGTCGCAAAGGCCGGGAATGTCGTGCTCGCGACTGACGCAGCGAACCCGAGGAACGGCCAAACGAAGATCTTTGGCGGCGGCGGAATCCTCGGGCGGATCCACGCGTCGGCAGGCGACTCGCTGGTCCCTCCCGACGCCGACGGCAAGGTCCGCCGCATGTACTACGAGCAGGAACACCTGAAGACCCTCGCCGTCGCAGCTGTTGAGCGCTACACCGCTCGCCCGGTCCCGGCGAGCGACTTCCCCGGCAACCACGCATGGATCGACTTCGTCGGCCCGCCGAACACGATCCCCTCCCTCTCGTACTGGAAAGTCCTACAGGACCGCCGGGTACCGCCCGGCTTCTTCAAGGGCAAGATCGTGGTCGTGGGGGCGTACGACGCGAGCTTGCAGGACGTGCATTCCACGGCGACCTCGGGCTCAAACCTGATGTCGGGGCCAGAAATCCAGGCGAGCTCGATCGAGACGATCCTGCGCGGCTTCCCGCTGACCGGCGCCGGAGTCGTCGGGGACATCGCGTTGATTGTCCTGCTCGGAATGATCGCGCCGCTCGTCAATCTGCGCTGGCGCCCGGTGCGCGCGTTCGTGTCGGCGATCGTCGTCGCAGTGCTCTTCGCGCTTGCCGCGCAATTCCTTTTCGACGCCGGCCTGATCATCAGCTTCACCTACCCGCTGCTGGCGCTGATGCTCAGCTCGATCGGGGCGCTCGCCGTCAACTTCATGGCGGAGGCGTTCGAGCGTGCGCGCGTGCGTGACGTGTTCTCGCGCTTCATCTCCGAGGCGGTCGTCGACGAGGTCCTCGAGACCTCGGCCGACGGCACGATCCGACTCGGTGGGGTCCGGCTCGTCAGCACGGTTCTGTTCAGTGACCTGCGCGGGTTCACCTCGTTTGCCGAGACGCTCGACCCGGAGGTCGTGATCTCGATCCTCAATCGCTACCTGAGCGCGATGAGCGACGCGATCCTCGACCACAACGGGACGCTCGTCGCCTACATGGGGGACGGGATCTTTGCCGTGTTCGGCGCACCGGTTCACATCGAGGACCACGCCGATCGCGCGCTGGCGACAGCGCGCGACATGCTCCACCGGCTTCGCGATTTCAACACGTGGCTCGAGACGGAGCACGGCGGCAAGGGGTTCAAGATGGGCATCGGCCTGAACACCGGCTACGTCATGTCCGGCAACGTCGGCTCAGAGCGCAGACTCGAGTACGCCGCGATCGGCGATACGACCAACACCGCCTCACGGCTCGAAGGAATGACGAAGGGCACGCCGTTCCAGCTCTACATGTCCGACTCGACGTACACGGAGCTGTCCGAGAAACCTGACGATCTCGTGTTCGTCGACGACTTCGAGGTCCGTGGCAAGCAGACCGCCGTCAAGGTCTGGGGACTCGTCGAACGCGATGTCCCCGGGGTGCCGGCGGGGGCACAGGCAGCAGCGGTCGCGGACGCGCAGAAGTGAGGCGACTGTTCGGCGTGACCCGCTCGGAAAGCGCTCGAGCGGGTGTGCTCCTGGCCTTCCGCCAGCCCGCGATGGCGCGCCTGCTCTCGGCGTTTGGCCTCGTGACCGTCGGCGAGTGGGCGACGGTCACATCGCTCAGCATCTACGTCTTCGGCATCGGCGGCACCCTCGCGGTCGGGTTCGTCGGCTTCCGCTTCGTCCCGGGCGCGCTGAGCAGCATGCTCTTCTCGCCGCTCGTTGAGCGCCATCGGGGTGTCCTTGAGCGAATCGCGGTCGCCCGCACGCTGCTGCTCGGGGCGGCCGCAGCCTGGGTGCTTGCGGGCTACGACCCGGCGGTCGTGATCGTGATCGTCGCGATCGACGCCGCGGTCTCGGCTCCGTACCGCCCGGCGCAGTCGCGGATCCTCCCGGTGCTCTCCCGCGAGCCTGAGGAGCTCGCGGCCGCCACAGCCGGGATCAGCATCATGAAGACGGTCGGACAGGCCGGCGGCAGCCTTGCCGGCGGCGTCCTTGCGGCGCTGATCGACCCCGGCTGGGTGATGGCGGGCGGCGCAGCTGCGATGGCCGCCGCGGCGCTGGTCAGCTCAGGACTTCAGCCGGCGCGGCAGCGAGCGCCAAGCCATTGGGTCGCTGTGTTGAAGGACGGGTTCGCAGCCGTTCCCGAGGTTGTGCTCCACGGGCAGGCCTCGGCGATCGTGCTCGCAAGCGTCGCGCGCACCCTGGTGCGCGGCCTGTGGACCGCGCTCGCCGTCGTTGTCGCCCTGAGCCTGTTCCACCTCGGCAACTCAGGCGTCGGGGTGCTTCAGGCCGCCGCCGGCGTCGGTGCGGTGCTCGCGATTCCGATCACGACCGTCCTGATCGGGCGTCAGCGTCTCGGGATTCCGTGCGCCGCCGCCTTCATCGCCGCGGGACTCACGGTCAGCTCGGTCGGTGTCTTCGACTTCGGCAACACCGTGGCCGCGGTCATTCTCTGCTGGGGCGCCGCAATGGCCGTCGCCGATGCCACATCGCTGTCGCTCCTTCACCGGCTGTTGCATTCCGACACGCTCAGTCGCGTGGTCGGCGTGATGGAGGCGCTCAAGTTGGCGTCCGAGGGCGTTGGGGCGTTGCTTGCTCCGGCGCTCGTCGCCGCGCTTGGCCTGCGCACCGCTTTGATCGTGGCCGGCGCGCCGCTACCGCTGATCGTGCTCGCCGGGCTGGGGCAGATCCGCCGGTCCGACCTGGCCGCGGCCGGTCGTAGCCGGCTGGTGCGCCTACTGCACCGTGTCCGCGTACTGCGGACCCTGGACATGGCATCGCTCGAGGACGTGGCCGCTCGCGTCGCGCCGACTAAGGTGGCAGCTGGCACCGATGTGATCCGCCAGGGGGACACTGGCGACCTCTTCTACGTGATCGACTCGGGCGAGGTTGAGGTGCTCGTCGGCGGCTACCCCGTCGCGCGTCTCGAGCGCGGGTCCGGGTTCGGTGAGCGAGCGCTGCTGCGCGACACGCCGCGCACCGCGACCGTGCGTGCGCTGACCGAGCTCGATCTGTTCGCGATCGGTCGCGATGACTTTCTGAGTGCGATCACCGGCCAGCGCCCGGACGAAGCCGCGCGACCGGAGCAGCCGCTTGTCCACGACCTGCTCGACCGGCCCCTTGGCGAGGTGCTCGAGGACCTCTCCCAGTTTGCCGGCGTCAGTCGTGAGCGCCTCGACGAGCTCGCGACGAGGACGCTGATCGAGCGCTGGGAGCCCGGGTCGCTCGTGATCCGCGAGGGCGATGTTGCCGAAGCCGTGTACGTGGTCCTTGCCGGGCTGGGGCAGGTGACGGTTGCCGGCGAGCCCACGGCCGAGTTGCACCCCGGCGACGCCTTCGGGGAGATCGCGGTTCTCCACGGCACGCTGCGCACCGCGACGGTCAGCGCGCTCGCCCCACTCACGACCTGCCGCATCCAAGCCGACGACTATCTGGCCACGGCGACCGCCGCGCCCAAGCGGCTCGCCGACCCGGACCGCTGAGCGGACGCGAGGGCAGGCTCGCCCGCCCGGTGCGACCGCCGCAACGCAACACGTGGTCGACGCTCAGAGCAAGAGCGGCGGACGCGGTCAAGCGGCCGTCACCGCTCCAGTAGGTTGCAATGGTGGCGAGTGACCGATCCAGGATCGAAGCGGGCGACGCGTGAGCGTTCACGAACTGCGCCGCGATCAGGTCGTCGAGCGTCCGCTGGACGAGGTGTTCGACTTCTTCTCGCGGGCGTCCAACCTCGAGCGGCTCACACCCTCGCTGATGCACTTTCAGATGGTCACTCCGGAGCCGATCGAGATGACCACTGGGACGCTGATCGAGTACCGCTTGCGAGTTCACGGTGCCCCGATTCGTTGGATTTCCCGGATTGAGGAGTGGGAGGTGGGAAGCCACTTCGTCGATCGACAGATCAAGGGGCCTTACAAGCTCTGGTTGCACCGCCACGACTTTGAAGAGGTTGACGAGGGCACACGTGTGAGCGACCACGTCCGCTACGAGCTGCCGTTCGGTCCGGTGGGCGAGCTTGCTGGGCTGTGGCTCGTTCGTCGCGACCTGGACCGCATCTTCGACTTCCGCCGCGAAGCCGTCACAACCCAGCTCGGGTGAGCGCGGTCGTCTGACTCGGCGCTCGGAGAGGCCTGTAACCTTCGCGGGCGCGGCGTTTAGCTCCGCGCAGGCCGGCCCACATCGACGAGGAGAACAGCATGTCCGGAGAGCTCGAGAAGCTGATGGAGAAGGCTCTGCCCGAGGCAGAGAAGCTGGCTGTGAAGGAGGCCGAGAAGAAGGGCCTCGGACCAGAAGCTGAGGCTGCGGAGAAGGCGCTCGGCGGCGAGCTGCCCAAGCTCTAAGGCTCGTTACGAGCTGGGACTTTGTGGGGCCCCGCGAACCGGGGCCCCACGTTTGTACGGTCGCGTTTTCGTCTGCGCGTCCGGATCTCGCTACGATCGACGTATGTGCCGAAACATACGAACACTCCACAATTTCGATCCACCCGCCGGTGACGATGAGGTCCACGCAGCGGCAGTCCAGTACGTCCGCAAGATCAGCGGCTTTCAACGGCCGTCGCAGGCGAACGCCGAGGCTTTCGACCGGGCGGTCGATGAGATCGCGAGCGCGTCGGCGCGCTTGCTCGGCTCGCTCGTTACCTCGGCGCCACCAAAGGATCGCGAGATCGAAGCCGCCAAGGCGCGCGCCCGCGCTGCCGCCCGCTTCGCCGCCTGACACGGTGCGAAGGGCGCGCCTTCGCTCCGCTACCGCTCGTTACGGTTTCAGAGGTGGCCGACGATGCTGAGTTGATGGATTTCGTGCGTGCGATCGCACGGGGCGAGCGGGCGCGCGTCTCGCTCGTGCTCGCGTCCGCACCGCAGCTCGCGCTCGCGTCGGTCGGCGTCGGAGCGACCCGGCAGCACGCCGATGAGTACTTCCTGGACGAGATCTCCCACCACGTGTACCGCGGTGACACTGCGCTCCATATCGCTGCGGCATCCTACGACGCCGGTCTCGTCCGCCAGCTGGTCGCGGCTCGAGCGGTCACCAGGGCAGCGAATCGTCGCGGCGCCGAACCGCTGCACTACGCGGTCGACGGACTGCCCGGCTCGCCGCGCTGGGCACCGGCCGCGCAGGGCGAGACCGTAATCGCGCTCGTCGCGCTGGGTGCGGACCCCAACGCGGTCGACCGGAACGGGACGACGCCGCTTCACCGTGCGGTGCGGAACCGCTGCGCAGCCGCCGTTGATGCGCTGCTGCACGCCGGAGCCAACGCTCGCGCCACCAACGGGAACGGATCCACGCCGATGCAGCTGGCGCACTGGACGACTGGCCGTGGAGGGAGCGGTACGCCCGCGGCGAGGGCCCAACAGGCCGAGATCGTCCGACTGCTCATCGCCTCCGGCGGCGTCTGACGTTCGCACCCTGCCGCAGAAGCGCATCGCTGGCGCTCGGGGACTCGGAGCCGCGTCGCTCAGCAGAGGAGGCGATCCGGGCGACGCGGGCGCCCGATGTTCCTCTCTCGTCCCTTGCTTCGGCTGATCGGCCGCAGCCGGCGTCCGACGCGGTCGATCAATCCGTCCACGGTCATTGACGCATTCCGAAGTGGAGCTAGTCGGGCTCGAACCGACGACCTCTTGCATGCCATGCAAGCGCTCTCCCAGCTGAGCTATAGCCCCGTCGTGGCCGCTCGTGGTGCGCGGCGAGGGGCCATCGTAACACCGTCGTTGGGGACGATCGCGGCCGGTGGGCTTAGGCTGCGGGGAGCGCCGTGTGTCCCCGCAGCCCGCTTTCGGGCCGCCGCGCGGCCGCTCAGCCCGCTATTGCCGCGGCCGGCTCCGCGGCGCTGACGCCGGAGTGTGCGCGGGCGCCCCATGGGACGGCGGCGACGATCACGGCGAATGCGGCGAGCACGGCGACGCCGACCCAGAGGGCGGGGACGATGCCGCTGAGGAACGTGTGGGGTGTCGCGTAGCTGCCGTGACTGGCGAACACGCTTGCCAGGACCGCGACGCCGAAGACGCCGCCGACTTCGCGGATCGTGTTGGTTGCACCTGAGGCCTGGCCGGCCTGGCTTGGGCTGACGGCGGCGAGCACGGCGCTGGCGGAAGGGGCGAAGAAGAGACCCATGCCGCCGCCCGCGAGGATGAACGGAGCGAGCAGCGTCGTGTAGGACGTGTGCGTTCCGGCGCTCGAGGCCAGCAGTGCGAGCGCCAACGCCTGCGCAGCGAGCCCGGCGGCGAGGAACGGCCGCTCTCCGTAGCGAGCCGAGAGGACCCCCGCAATCGGGGCGACGATCATCGTGGTGCCCGTCCACGCGAGCAACTTGAGGCCGGCATTCAGCGGGCTGTTGCCGAGCACGATCTGGAGATCCTGGGTGAGAAAGAAGATCGAGCCGAACATGCCGAAGTACATCGCGAGGGATGCGGCGTTGGTGATCAGGAAGCTGCGGTTGGCGAAGAAGTGCATCGGCAGCATCGGGCTCTCGGCTCGCAGCTCCCACGCGACGAAGGCGCCGAGCAGTGCGACGCCGGCGGCGAGGGAGGCGAGGACGCTCGGGGCGCCGAAGCCGGCGGTCTGGGAGTGGACGAGGCCGTAGACGATGCCGAGCAGTCCGGCTGACCCGAGCACGAGGCCGGGGAGGTCGAGCCGGCCGTAGGGGCCGTGACTCTCCTCAAGGCCGCGCCAGGCGAACGGCAGCACGGCGAGGCCGACGGGAACGTTGATCCAGAAGATCCAGTGCCAGTTGAGGCTCGTGATGACCGCGCCGCCGACGAGCGGGCCGAGCGCGATCGCGACGCCGCCGATCGCCGACCAGACGCCGATCGCGAGGCCACGGCGCTCGACTGGGAACGCCTCGGCGAGCAGCGTCAGGGTGAGCGGGGTGGCGATCGCGGCTCCCGAGCCCTGGATCGCGCGCGCGGCGATCAGGAGGCCCGTGTCGGGCGCAAGCGCCGCGGCTGCGGATGCCGCGGTGAAGATCGACATGCCGACGATGAACATGCGCCGGCGCCCGAAGCGGTCACCGAGCGCAGCGCCGGTCAGCAGCAGGACGGCGTACGCCAGCGTGTACGCGTTGACGGTCCATTCGAGCGACTGGACGCCGGCCCCGAAGGCGTGCTTGATGCTCGGCAGCGCGACGGTTACGACGAGGTTGTCGAGTACGACCATGAAGAGCGCGAGCGAGACGATGATCAGGGTCCGGCGCTCGGACGAGCGGTTCACGGCAGCACCTCCAGAATGGGTAGTGAGTGGACACTCCGTACGTGTTGGCGCAGAGGGTAGTGAGTGATCACTCACAGTGTCAAGGGGGCAGCGTGCGAAAGGCCGCGCAGGGCGCGAACCGGTGCTTCCCCTAAGCTCAGCGGAGCTATGACCGGCACCGACATCGGCCTCGCACTCGCCGTCGGAATCGCCTGCGCCGTCGAGGCGGTCGAGGCGCTCACGATCGTCCTCGCGGTCGGCCTGACCCGCAGCTGGCGCTCGACGCTCACCGGTGTCGCCGCCGCGCTGCTCGCGCTGGCAGCCGTGACCGCCGGGCTCGGTCCCGCCGTCACCGCGCTCCCGATCGATGTCCTGCGGGTCGCGGTCGGTGGGCTGCTCCTGATCTTCGGCCTGCAGTGGCTGCGCAAGGCGATCCTGCGCGCCGCGGGCATCAAGGCGCTCCACGACGAGGCGGCGATCTACGCGCGCGAACGTGAGGCCGCCGCGGAGGCCGGCGCGCCGCGCGGCGACCGTGACGGCTACTCGTTCACGATCGCCTTCAAGGGCGTCTTCCTGGAGGGGCTCGAGGTGGTCTTCATCGTCCTGACGTTCGGGACCAACCAGCACAACATCGGTCTCGCCGCGGCGGCCGCCGGCGTTGCGATCGTCGTCGTCGTCGCCGCCGGCATCCTGGTTCGCGCCCCGCTCGCGCGGGTGCCCGAGAACACGATGAAGTTCGGCGTCGGGGTGATGCTGACGTCGTTAGGAACGTTCTGGGGGGCCGAGGGGGCCGGCGCACATTGGCCCGGCTCGGACGCCGCCCTGCTCGTGTTGATCCCGTCGATCCTGCTGTTCGCGCTCGGATGCGTGGCGATCCTGCGGGCGCGGCTCGGCGCGAGCGCGCGACCGCGAGCGGCCGAAGGCGCGGCCGGCGCATGACCGCGCGGCTGCGCGCGCTCGGACTGTTCGTATGGGATTTCGTCGTCGGTGACGACTGGCGCGTTGCAGCCGGGGTCGTACTGGCGATCGCCGCGACGGCGCTCGTCGCCACGACGACGGTCGCGGCCTGGTGGATCCTGCCCGCCGCTGTCGCCGCGGTTCTGGGGCTGACGTTGCTGAGCGCGGGCCGCCGGACGCCTGGCTAGCCGGTCCGGTCTCCACGCCACAGCGCCGAGGGCCACCACACCCGATCCTGCACCTCCAGCACGAGTGCGGGAACGAGCACCGTCCGGACCAGGAACGTGTCCAGCAGCACGCCGAACGCGATCACCAGCCCGACCTCGGCGTACTCCACGAGCGGCAGGGACGCCAGCGCGGAGAACGTTCCGGCGAGCACGATGCCGGCCGAGGTGATCACCGCGCCGGTGACCGCCAGGGCGCGCACCATGCCCTGCTCGGTCCCGCTGCGCACCGCCTCCTCCCGCACGCGCGCCATCAGGAAGATGTTGTAGTCGCAGCCAAGCGCGACGAGGAAGAGGAAGCTGAACAGAAGCAGCGACGGGTCCTCGCCGCCGTAGCCGAGGACATGCTGGAAGAAGAACGAACCCGCTCCGAGCGCCGCCCCGTAGCTCAGGACGACCGTGCCGATCAGGAGGACCGGTGCCACGAGCGAGCGCAAGAGCAGCGCCAGGATCACGCCGACCGCGACGAGGATCAGCGGCAGGATCACGACGTTGTCACGGTGCGCCGCGACGTTCAGATCCGCCTGCTCGGCACTCTGGCCGCCGATCAGCGTGCCGGGCCCGCCGGCCGCCCGCGCCGTGGTTCGAAGCCCCCCGATCAGGTCGTACGCGGCGTTCGTCGTCGGGTTGACGGAGAGCGCCGCGGTGAAGACCGAGATCCCGCCCTGCCCGGTGAACGTCTGCCCGAGCGCGTGAGGCCCGCGGCTGACTCCGTGCGCGCGCGCGATCGCCGCCCGGACCGCGCCGACCCGCGCGACGCTCGGCACGACCACCTCGATCGGTGAGCTCGCCCCCGGCGAGAAATGCTCCGACACCAGCGTCTGCCCGAGCTGGGACTGCACGACGCCCGTGAACTGCGCGTTCCCCGACAGCGTCGAGCGAAGGTCGGTGAGCCCGATCGCCAGGACTCCCAGCACCACCACAACGGCGGGCGCGATCACGCGGTGCGAGCGTGAGATCCGCTCGGCGATGCGCCGCCACGGGCCATGCGTCTCATCGGACCCGACCGATCCGGTCTGCGGCACGAACGGCCAGAACGCGCGGCGCCCGACGATCAGCAGCAGCGCCGGCAGCAGAGTCAGGTTCGCGAGCATCGCCAGGGCGACGCCGATCGCCGCGATCGGTGCGAGCCCCCGCGTGCTGTTCACGTTCGCCGCCAGCAGGCAGAGCAGCGCCGCGATCACCGTGCTGGCGCTCGCGAAGATCACCGGCCCGGCCCGCCGCAGCGCGATCCGCATCGCCGCATGCCCGTCGCCGTGCGAGCGCAGCTCCTCGCGGTAGCGTGAGACGAGCAGCAACGCGTAGTCGGTCCCGGTGCCGAAGATCAGCACCGTCAGGATCCCGGCCGACAGCGAATCGACCGTCACCCCCACCTGCGTCAGGACGTACCCGAGCCCTTCGGCGGTTAGCTCCGCGAGACCGACCGCGGCGAGCGGGATCGCCCAGAAGATCGGGCTGCGGTAGATCAGGATGAGGAGCACGAAGACGAGCGCGACGGTCACGATCAGGAGCTTCCCGTTGATCGTCGAGAAGACCTGAGCAGCGTCGTAGGACACGCCGCCCGGCCCCGTGACGTCCGCGACGAGCCCCGGCGGTCCGTGCCCGACGACCGCGCGCATCAGCTTCACGTCGTGCTCGAGCACGGTCGTGCTGCCGTGCAACAGCAGACCGAAGGTCAGGAGCGCGGCCGTGCCATCGCGTGAGATCACGCGCGCCATCGCCGGCGTCCCCGGCGGCAGTCCGGCGACCAGCTTCGCCTCGTCAGCGCCGATCGCCCCAAGGTCCCGGCTCGCCAGCCCGCCAGCGCGGTAGAAGACGATCGTCGTCGGCGTCACGATGTTCCCGCCCGAGAGCGAGTCGATCGCGTCGAGCGCGCGCACCGACTCCGCGCCCGCCGGCAGGTAGGAGGTGATGTCGTTCTTCTGAGCGCCCTGAAAGCGCCCCGACACGGACGCTGCCGCGAGCGCAAGCACCACCCACACGAACGCCAGGATCCATTTCGCGCGCCGCCCGCCGGCCAGTTCCAAGATCGCCCCCATGGCCCGGCGAAGGCTATCGAGCGCGTTAGTCTCCCTACGCAATGGCCGAGCACCGCTACGACCCATCAACGATCGAGCCCTACTGGCAGTCGATCTGGGCCACAGAACGCACCTGGGAGGTCCCGAACGAGTCGGCCGAAGGCCGAGCTCGTTCGTACGTCCTCGAGATGCTCCCCTACCCAAGCGGGGAGCCGCACATCGGCCACCTGAAGGTCTACTCGGTCGGCGACGCGATCGCTCACTTCCGCCGCCGCCGTGGCGCCGAGGTCCTTCACCCGATGGGCTACGACGCCTTCGGCCTCCCGGCCGAGAACCACGCGATCGCGACCGGCGTCCACCCGCGCGACTCGACGAACGCCTCGATCGCGTCGTTCCAGCGCCAATTCCGCGAGTGGGGGATCTCGATCGACTGGTCGCGCGAGCTCGCCACCTGCGACCCGCGCTACTACCGCTGGACCCAGTGGATCTTCCTCCAGCTCCTGGGCGCCGGCCTCGCCGATCGTCGCGAGGCGGCGGTCAACTGGTGCCCGAACGACCAAACCGTCCTCGCCAACGAGCAGGTCGTGGACGGCCGCTGCGAGCGCTGCGGCCACGAGGTCGAGATTCGCCAGCTCGAGCAGTGGTTCTTCAAGATCACCGACTACGCCGACCGCCTGCTCGACGATCTCCAGACAATCGACTGGCCCGAGCACGTCAAGACGATGCAGCGCAACTGGATCGGCCGCTCCGAGGGCGCCGAGGTCCTCTTCCACCAGCCGGATCTCGACGTCGACTACCCCGTTTTCACGACCCGCCCCGACACGCTCTACGGCGCGACCTTCTTCGTCATGGCCCCCGAGCATCCCGACGTCCTGCGCCTCGCCGCGGGCACGCCCGGCGAGTCGGCGGTCCGCGACTACGTCAACCACGCGATCGGCGAGTCCAACGCCGAGCGCGGCGCCGCCGAGCGACCGAAGACCGGCGTGCCGCTCGGGCGCACCGTCACGAACCCGGTGAGCGGCGAGGAGATCCCGATGTTCGTCGCCGACTACGTCCTGATGGAGTACGGGACCGGCGCGATCATGGCGGTCCCCGCCCACGACGAGCGCGACTTCGCCTTCGCGCAGACCCACGGCATCGAGATCCGCCGCGTGATCGAGGGCGGCGAGCTGCCCTACACAGGCGAGGGCCCGCTGACCGGCTCGGGCGAGGATTTCAACGGCCTCCCTAACCGGGAGGCAGGGATTCAGATCGTGGCCGCGCTCCATGCTGCGGGACGCGGGAGGGGCACCGTCAACTTCCGTCTGCGCGACTGGCTCGTCTCCCGCCAGCGCTACTGGGGCTGCCCGATCCCGGTCATCCACTGCCCCACCTGCGGCATCGTCCCCGTTCCGCAGTCCGACCTCCCGGTGATCCTGCCCGACATCGAGGACTACGCGCCGAAGGGCCGCTCGCCGCTCGCCGCCGCCGAGGACTGGGTCAACGTCGCCTGCCCGTCCTGCGGGGCGCCCGCCAAGCGCGAGACCGACACGATGGACACGTTCGTCGACTCCTCGTGGTATTTCCTGCGCTACTGCGACGCGCGCAACGACACGGCGGCGTGGGACCCCGCGGTGCTCGCGGAGTGGATGCCGGTGGACCAGTACATCGGCGGCGTCGAGCACGCGATCCTCCACCTGATGTACGCGCGCTTCTTCTGCAAGGCGCTCGCGGACCTCGGCCACCTCTCCTTCCAGGAGCCGTTCGCCGCCCTCTTCACGCAGGGGATGATCACGCGCGACGGCGCGAAGATGTCGAAGTCGCGCGGCAACGTCGTCTCGCCCCAGACGATCGTCTCGCGCTACGGCGCCGACACGGCGCGCGCCTACATCCTCTTCATCGGGCCGGTCGAGCAGGACGCCGACTGGTCAGACGACGGCGTCGAGGGCGTCCACCGTTTCCTCGGGCGCCTGTGGCGCCTGGCCGCCGAGGTCGCGGAGTCCTCCGAGCCCGCGCCGCCGCCGGCCTCGCCCGTCGGCGCCGACCTCGAGCTGCTGCGCAAGACCCACTGGGCAATCGCCAAGGTCACCCACGACCTCGACGGCCGCTTCGCCTTCAACACCGCGATCTCGGCGGTGATGGAGCTGGTCAACGACTGCTACCGCCTGCGGGACGCGGTCGACCCGGGCACGCTGCGCTTCGCCGCCGCGACAGCCGCGTCGCTGATCTTCCCGTTCGCGCCGCACACCGCCGCCGACGCCTACCACCTGTTGACCGGCGAGCGCGTCTGGGAGGAGAGCTGGCCGCTCGCCGATCCGGCGTTCCTCGAGCGCGATACCTACGAGCTGGTCTGCCAGGTGAACGGCAAGGTCCGCGACCGCGTGGAGGCCGCGAGCGGCCTGGGGGAGAAGAAGCTCGAGGCGCTCGCTCTCGCCTCGCCACGCGTCCGCGAGCACATCGAGGGCCACGAGATCGTCAAGGTGATCGTCATCGTCGGCAAGCTCGTCAACGTCGTCGTCCGCTGAGCGCCTGCGTCGTCGTCCGCCGAACGGTCCAGACTGCGGGCCGCGGCGTTGCACCGCCCGAAGCGGCGGCATAGACTCACGCCGATCCAGTCAAAGCAACTAGGAGGCAAGGGTGGACTTTTCAAAATTGAGCCGCGAAGACTGGATGGTCGGGGGCGGCGGCATTCTCCTGATCATCTTTCTCTTCGTGCTGCCGTTCTACTCGTACTCGTACGGGCCGTTTACGGCCACCGCGGCCGCGACTAGCGCGCCTGCCTCGATCTGGGGCATCCTCGCTCTGATCCTGGCGTTCGTGATCGTCGTCGACTGGGCGCTTTCGGTCTTCAGCCCGGAGACGGTGATACCGACCTCGTCACTCGGACGCGGGATGACTCGCGTGGCCGTCGTCGGGGTGATCGTGTTCCTGCTGCTCCTCAAGCTGATCCTCCACACGAGCTATCTCGGCTGGGGCTGCTTCGTCGACATCATCGTCGCGGTGATCGTGCTTTACGGCGCGTACTCACTCGCCCAGGGGAAGTCGACGCCGGTCAAGGCGTAGACCCTTCTGACTGCCACACCGGCGTCGCGCGCGGGTGTTACTGCGCGACGCCGGCCGTCCGGCCCCGGCCCGGCCGTCCAGCCCGGCCCGGCCGGTCCGCCACCAGGTGTCCAACCGACCGTCTAGCGTCCCTGGCGTGCCCGCGTTCAAACCCGCATACCTGATTCACGGTGATGATCACGGGCGCGTCGGTGAGCGCCGCGCCCGCCTGCGCGCGCTCGCCGGCAACGCCTGGGAGTCCGCCGCGACACCGCAGATCGCCGCCGGGCTGCTCGACTCTCTCACCCTGTCGCTCGGCTGGCGCTTCATCATCGCGGAGGCCGTCGAGCGCTGGTCGGAGGTGGATGTCGAGGAACACTTGGCGCCCGCGATGGCGGCGATGGGACCGGAAACGACGATTGCCTTCTTCGCCTTCGAGGACGGCCGCGCGAAGGCGCCGTCCGCGCTTCACGCCGCCGTCAAGGCCGCCGGCGGCACGGTCGAGGCCGAGCTCGCGGTCAAGGAATGGGAGCTCCCCCAGTGGGTGCGCGCTCGCGCGGCTGAGCTCGGGCTCACACTCGACGCCGCGGCCGCAAAGGCGCTGGTGCAGGCCGTGGGCGCCCGGCAGGCGCGCCTTTGCCGCGAGCTCGAGAAGCTGAGCATCGAGTGCGGTCCGGGCGCCACCCTCGATGCGCAGGCCATCCTCGAGCGCGTGATCCGTTCCGGCGAGTTGAAGGCCTGGACCCTGTCCGACGCGTTGGTGGCGCGCGACGGGGCCTCGGCGACGCGTCTCTTCCTCGCGCTGCGCTCGCAGGGCGAGCGCGTCGAGTCGCTCGCCTACTGGATGACGCGACGCCTGCGCGAGGCGCTCGGCGTCGCCGCCCAGCTCGAGGCGGGCAAACCCCAGGCGTCGGTCCGCGCGGGCCTGCGGATGCCTCCCAAGGCGGCCCAGGCCTTCGTCGCCGACGTCGCCCGCACCGACACGACACGGCTGCGCCGGGCACTCAGCGCTCTGGCCGACCTCGAGGTCGCCACCCGCGGTGGCTCACCACTGGACTCCGACACGCTCGCACTCCGCACGATCGCGCAGATCACCGCCTAGCGCCGGCAAGACCACCTCAGCCTGCCCTCTGGCGAGGCCGGACGGCCAAAGCCGGGCCGGCGAGCCGTTGTTCAGCTTGGGCGAGCGACGCGAGCCGCTCGAGACTTCTTGCGGGCGCCCGTGTTGCGGTGAAGCGCGCCCGTCTTGACAGCTTTGTCGATCTTCGAGATCAGCGTGCGATGCTCGGCCGCGGCGCGCTCGGAGTCACCGGCGGCGACGGCCTCCTCGAGGCGGCGGAAATACGTCTTGATCGCCGACGTGTGCTGGCGATTCTCGATCCGCTCGCGCTCGGCGCGAAGGATCCGCTTCTTCTGGGATGCGATGTTTGCCATGACTGGAGGGGCGGTCGAGGACCGCCGACGGCCTTACTATAGCGGCGTTGAGCGCCACGACTGAAGCCGCCGGCCCGGCGGCCGCCGGGGGCCCACCCGGACGCGTCGCCCGTAACACGGCGATCTTCTCGATCGCAACGGCGTTCTCGCGAGTCGCGGGCCTCGCGCGCGAGATCGTCGCCGCGAGCTACTTCAACACGAGCTCGGCGGCTTCGGCGTTCACGATCGCCTTCCAGGTCCCGAACCTGATCGCGAATCTGTTTGCCAACGCCGCGCTGTCCGCGGCCTTCGTCCCTGTTTTCGCCGACCTCCTCCAGCAGGGGAAAAAGCGCGAGGCGTTCCGTCTGGCCTCAACGCTGCTGTGGATCATGCTGATCGCGTTGGTCGTGATCACGGCGTTCTTCATCCTGCTGGCGGGCGTGATCATGCCGCTCTTCATCGGGCCGCAGCTGCCCGGTGTTAACGGGATCACCGTCCTTCTGTCGCAGATCCTCTTCCCGGTCATCCTGCTGCTCGGGCTGACCAGCCTGTTCGTCGGCGTCCTCCAGTCCTACGATCGGTTCACGATCCCGGCGCTCGCGCCGGCGGCCTGGAACATCGTCATCATCGCGCTGCTCGTCTACCTGCGCCCGAAGTACGAGGCATCGCACAGCGGAATCGAGGCCTATGCAATAGCGATCCTCGTGGCGACCGGCGTGCAGCTCTTGATGGCGATGTTCGCGCTGTCGCAGATCGACTTCCGCCTCGCCTTCCACATCGACTGGCACGACCCGCGGATCCGCCAGGTTTTCGCGCTGATGCTGCCGGTGACGATCGGTCTCGGCATTGTGAACCTCGACCAGCTGATCAACTCGGCCTTTGGCGGGCTGGTCAAGACCAACCCGAAAGGCGGCGCGCCACGGGCCATCGACCAGGCGTTTCGCATCTACATGCTTCCACAGGGGGTCTTCAGCGTCGCTGTGGCGACGGTCCTCTTCCCGACGCTGAGCCGGATGGCAGCGCGGCGCGACCCCGCCGCAATGCGCCGCGCGCTGGCGATCGGGATGCGCCAGATCAACCTGTTGCTGATCCCGGCCTCGGCCTTCCTGATGGTCCTGACGACGCCGATCGTCCGCCTGATCTACCAGCACGGCACGTTCAAAGCAGACTCGACGCATCTCGTCTCGATCGCGCTCTTCTGGTTCGCGTTCAGCCTGCCGTTCGGCGGCATCAACCTGCTTTTGACACGCACGTTCTTTGCTCTCAAGCGGCCGTGGATCCCGACCGGCCTCGCGGGGATCAACATGGTCGTCGACATCGTCGTCAGCCTGAGTCTCTACAAGTCGCTCGGCATCGCTGGCCTGGTGATCGGCACGTTTGCAGCGAACGTCGTGATGACCGGACTCCAGCTGCGCCGGCTGCGGATCGGCTTCAACGGCCACATGGAGGGCCGCCAGACGATGATGATCACCGCCCGGATCGCCGCAGCCTCGATCGTCATGGCGGCCGCAGCATGGGCCTCCTGGAGACTCATCGACGTCGTCCTCGGTCGCTCGGTGCCGGCGCAGATCCTCTCGGTCGGTGTCGCCGTCGGTGTCGGCGGGTTCATCTACATGCGCGCCGTTCTGCGGATGAACATCCCGGAGGCCTTCCAGGTTCAGGAGATGTTCCTCTCGCGCCTGCGACGTGCGTAGCCGATGCGGGTTACGCGAGGTCGCCCGGCGGAGCAACCGCCCGTCGAGCGTCACGACGCGACACGTGCGTAGCGCGAGTTCGGTCTCCGAATCGCGTCCTGCCCCTCGCGCGGCCTCCGGCACCGTGAGCACCGCATGATACTGCTACAGAATGCCCACTGAAAGACGCCGCTTCGACGCCGTCGTGTTCGACAACGACGGGCTGCTGCTCGAGACCGAGGGCGCCTGGACGCTCGCCGAGGAGCGGATGTTCGCCGCCTACGGCAAGGTGTTCACGATCGAGCACAAGCGCGAGCTGCTCGGCAAGGCCGGAGCGCCCGCCGAGGCTGTCCTCGCAAACCTGCTGGAGCGTCCCGACGACGGACCGGCGCTGCTGCGCGAGCTGCAGGCGATGGCGCTCGAGCAGATCGGCCGCCTCGCGCAACCGCGCCCGGGCGCCGTCGAGCTGCTGGCGCGGCTGAGGCACGAGCGAATGCCGCTCGGCCTGGCATCCAACGCGACGCGGGTGCTCGTCGACCGAGCGCTCGCTACCGCAGGCATCAGCCAGGAGCTGTTCGTCGCAACCCTCGCCGGCGACGAAGTCGCCCATCCAAAACCGGCCCCCGACATCTACCTCGCAATCTGCGAAGCACTCGACTCCGAGCCCGCGCGCACCGCTGTTCTCGAGGACTCACCGACCGGTGTGGCGGCCGCCCGCGCCGCCGGCTGCTTCGTGATTGGGATCCCCTCCGTGCCTGGCGTCGTGCTCGACGCTGCCAGCGTCACGGCGCCCTCGCTCGCGCTCGCCCCGCTCTGGTCTGCCTGAGCGCCGCCGCGGGTCCGTAGCATCCATTGGCGATGCCCGACCAGGCGCACATCCGCAACTTCTGCATCATCGCCCACATCGACCACGGCAAGTCGACGCTTGCCGACCGCATCCTCGAGCTGACGCACACCGTCGAGAAGCGCGCGATGCGAGCGCAGGTGCTCGACTCGATGGACCTCGAGCGCGAGCGCGGAATCACGATCAAGGCGCAGGCGGTGCGCGTTCAGTATCGGGCGCGCGACGGCGAGACCTACCAGCTGCACCTGATCGACACGCCCGGGCACGTCGACTTCACCTACGAGGTTTCGCGGTCGCTTGCAGCGTGCGAGGGGGCGGTACTCGTCGTCGACGCGTCGCAGGGAGTCGAGGCGCAGACTGTCGCGAACACCTACATGGCCGTCGAGGCGGGCCTTGAGCTGATCCCGACACTCAACAAGATCGACCTGCCGGGCGCTGAGCCGGAGCGTGTTGCGCGCGAGATCGCCGAGCTGCTCGGTGAGGCCCCCGAGGAGCTGCTCGAGATCTCGGCCAAGACCGGCGACGGCGTCATCGAGGTGCTCGAGCGCATCGTCGCCCTGGTCCCGCCGCCGCGCGGTGATGTGGACGCCCCCGCGCGCGCGCTCATCTTCGACTCGCAGTTCGACCAGTACCGCGGCGTGGTCGCCTATATCCGGGTCGTTGACGGCGTCTTTCGCAAGGGCGAGGCGATCCGGGCGATGGCCGGGCAGACGAACGCCGAGATCGACGAGATCGGCTACTTCTCGCCGCAGATGATCGCCGTCGACCAGCTCGAAGCGGGCGAGGTCGGCTACCTGATCACGGGGATCAAGGACGTGACGCAGCTGCGTGTCGGCGACACGCTGACCTCGCGACACGGAGGGGCCAAGACGGCGCTGCCGGGCTACCGCGACGTCAAGCCGATGGTGTTCTGCGGGCTCTTCCCGATCGACTCCGAGCGCTTCCCGGAGCTGCGCGACGCGCTCGAGAAGCTTACGCTCAACGATGCGGCGCTCTCCTGGGAGCCGGAGACCTCGGACGCACTCGGCTTCGGCTTCCGCGTGGGCTTCCTCGGGCTGTTGCACATGGACATCGTGCGCGAGCGGCTCGAGCGCGAGTACGACCTCGAGCTCCTCGCGACGATGCCGTCCGTTGGCTTCCAGGTGACGCTGACGAGCGGGGAGGAGCTCGAGGTGCACAACCCCTCGGACTTCCCTGACCCGGCGCGAATCCAGGAGATCCGCGAGCCGTTCATCCGCGCCACGATCATCGCCCCGCGGGAGCACATCGGCGCGGTGATGGAACTCTGCCAGGAGCGTCGCGGTGTCCACGTCGGCCTGCACTACCTCTCGCCCGAGCGCGTCCAGATGCTCTACGACCTGCCCCTCGCGGAGATCGTGCTCGACTTCTTCGATCAGCTCAAGTCCCGTACGCGCGGCTACGCCTCGCTCGACTACGAGCTGTCGGGTATGGAGCCCTCGAACCTCGTCAAGCTCGACGTCCTGCTCGCCGGCGAGCCCGTCGACGCGCTGTCGATCATCGTGCACCGCGACAAGGCCTACGAGCTCGGCCGCATGCTCACCGAGCGCCTGCGCGAGAAGATCCCGCGCCAGCAGTACGACGTTCCGATCCAGGCCGCGATCGGCTCCCACGTGATCGCCCGCGAGACCGTCAAGGCCTTCCGTAAGGACGTGATCGCCAAGTGCTACGGCGGCGACATCACGCGCAAGCGCAAGCTGCTCGAGAAGCAGAAGGAGGGCAAGAAGCGAATGAAGCAGGTGGGGCGGATCGAGGTCCCCCAGGAGGCCTTCCTCGCGGTGCTCGAGCTCGACAGCAAGTAGGTGAGGGGGCGGCTACTGCCACTGCCCGCGGCTGTAGCAGCGCAATCGTCGTCCTGTTCCTGCGGCGCCTGCGCTGTCCCGGTGAGATCCCGCCGTCGGAATAGGGCTCGATGCGGGCGAGCACGGCACGGGCCACGATCCTTCGCCTTGCCTGCGCGGTGGCGAGCGCGCTCGTCCTCCCACTTGCGTCCTGGCACGTCGCCAACGCGGGCGCCGTGACTGGTCCCGACCCGGCCGATGCAAGCGGGACGCTGACGGTCGCCGGCCCGCTATCCGGCGTCGCGGAGATCGACTTCGTATTCAACCCTGCCGGCAGCTACACGGCGACGATCACCGTCGACGGCGACCAGGTTGTGAGCGAACCGGTGACGAAGGGAAGTGCGCACCTCTACCTCGACACGACCCAGCTCGCCGACGGTGCCCACACGGTGGTCGTGGCGATCGGCGACAGCTTGGAGACCGCGACCGCCTGGAGCGGCAGCGTGCAGACGCTGAACGCGCCGCGAGGCGGCATTCCCGCAATCGCGGGACAGAGCGAGGTGGGGGGGACACTCATCGCGAATGCGGGCGCGTGGCTCCCGGCGCCGACCGCGCTCGCCTACCAGTGGCAGCGGTGCACCGGTGGCGGCGCCTGCGCTCCGATCGACGGCGCCACCGGCTCGAGCTACCGCCTGACCGCGGATGATGTCAACTCTCAGCTCGACGTCGAGGTTACGGCCAGCGATGCGAGCGGTTCGACGATCGCAACCTCGTCGCTGAGCGCGACGGTGATCGCACCGACCCCCTCAGTCGCGCGCGGGCCGGCGAACGGGAGCGACGCGTGCCCCGCCGCGCAGCTCGATGCGCGGATCGGCGGCGGCTCGTCGCAGCGCGTCCGTCTCGGCGAGGCCGCGGTGCTCAGCGGTCGGCTCGACTGTGGCGGCGCGCCGGTCGCCGGTGCTTCGGTGGACATCGCGCTTGCGCCCGCGAGCGGGGACTCCGCCGTGGCCCATGCTCAGGTCCAGACCGGCGTCGACGGCTCCTTCAGCTACAGCGTGCCGCCGGGCCCCTCGCGCGACATCACGATCACCTACGACGCTTACGAGGGCGCCGGCTCACCCGCGGCGGTTGCGACGCTCTCGCTGCGCGTCACGCCGACGATCACGCTCGAGATCACGCCGCAGCGGACCACCAACGGACACACGGTTCGCTTCGCTGGTCGTGTGTCCGGTGGCTACATCGGACACGGCGGCCTGCCACTGGAGATCGAGTACCGCGAGGGCAGCCGCTGGATGGTCTACACGGAGGTCCTGGCGGAGCCGGCGACCGGCCGCTACCGCTGGCGCTACACGTTCGAGCGGACCACGCAATCGATCAACTACACGTTCCGGGTCGCCATTCCGCCAAGCGGCGTCGCTGGCTACCCCTATGCGCCGGCGGCCAGCCCGGTAAGACGAGTGCACGTGGACCCTTGAATCGTCATCGGACACGCTCGCCGCGAGCCCCGAGCGTCGCAATCGCCGGCTCACTGTCGAGGGCGAGCGCGATCGCATCGGCGCACCTGCGCGCCGCGAGCCCGAGTCGTGGCATGTCGGCTACGGCGCTCCTCGTCGTCGGGACGGCGACGGTGACCGCGTAGTTCGCGCCGCCCGCCGCGGCGATCGCGGCCGCGACCGACGAGACGTCCGGTTCGAACTCGCCGTACTGGATCGCGTAGCCGCGCTCACGGGTCGCTTCAAGCTCCTGTTCGAGGGGCACCGCGGTGCTGAGCGGCCGCGACGCGAGCTCCGGCGCGACGAGTGCCGCGATCCGCGCTCGCGGCATGTGGGCGAGGAGCGCGCGTCCGGCGGCGGTCGCGTGCCACGGCAGCACGACGCCGATTCGCCCGCCAACCCGCACGGCGCGAGCGCTCTCGACCGAGTCGAAGCAGGTCAGCTGATCGCCGACACAGCCCGACAGGTGCACCGTCTCCGCTACCTCGGCGACAAGCGTCTCGATGAACGGCCGAGCGACCGCTCGCGGCTCGAGGCCGCGCACAGCCTGCAGGCCCGCCTTGACGAGCTGCGGGCCCGGCGTATACACCCGCGACACCGGCTCCTGCTGGGCGAACCCGTAGTAGGTCAGCATCTGCAGCAGCCGGTGCGCCGTCGACCGTGCGACATCGAGCTCGCGGCTGGCGTCGGCGACCCGCAGCTGTCCGCGATCGACCAACAGCAGGACGAGCCGGAGCGCGCTGTCGACCGAAGCGATCGGGTAGGCCGGCCGCGCGTGTGTCGCCGCTGGCTCGATCATCGTGCTCAAAGCCGGCCTAGGATACCTGCGGGCCGCGGCGAGGAGTGTGCGCACTGCCGCGGACGCGGGCGCTTCAGAGTCCGAGATCGCGGATCGCGGCGGAGCTGCGCCCCACCTCGATGTCCAGATCGCAGGTGACTGAGATCCGCGGGGTTGCGACGGTGGCCGCCGCAACGCAGGTCAGGTTGCGAGCGGTACGCGAAGGCGTACGATCGTGCCCCCGCCAGGCGCTGCGGCGGCACTCACGGTGCCTGCGTGACGCTCGACGACCTGCCGTACGATCGCCAGCCCCAGGCCGCTGCCTGGGAGTGACCGCGAGCGAGCCCCGCGAAAGAACCGGTCGAAGATCAGCGGCAGCTCGTCGGCGTCGATGCCGGGGCCGTGGTCGCGGATCGCAAGCTCGCCGTCGATCAGCCGCACTTCGATCGGGGCCTGCGTCCCCGCGAACTTCACGGCGTTGTCGAGCAGGTTGTTGACCGCCCGACCGAGCCGCGAGGGCACGGCGCGGACCACCGTCCGCTCCAGCTGGACGTCGAACCGCGCCGCCGGCGAGTGCAGCTGCGCCCGTTCGATCGCCTCGCCGACCAGGATGTCGAGCCGCACTTCCTCGAGCGGTTCGGTCGCGACCTCGCCGTCATCGCGTGCCAGCTCGATCAGGTCGCTGACGAGCTCCGAGAGCTCCTCGAGCTGAACGACCACATCGCTGATCACGCGATCGCGGTCAGCGGCCGGCAGGTCGGTCGCCTGCTGGAGGAACTCGAGGTTCGTCCGGACACTTGTGACGGGAGTACGCAGCTCGTGCGAGGCATCGGCGACGAGCTGGCGCTGCGCACGTGCTGAGCCGTCGAGCGCACGCATTGTCCCGTCGAGCGCCGCAAGCATCGCGTTGAAACTTCGGGCGAGGCTCCCCAACTCGTCACGGCGCGACTCGTCGATCCGCGCACCGAGATCGTTCGTGGCCGCAACGTGCCGAGCCGCCGCGTTGAGGCGGCGAACCGGTGCGACCGTCGTCCGAGCCACGAACCACCCGAGCAACGCCGCCACAGCGATGCCGATCAGCGCCGCGACGAGCAGAATGATCCGCAGGCGCGCAAGCGTCGAGTCCTGCTCGGTCAGCGAGCGATCGATCACGATCGCGAGCCCCGGCGCCACGCCGCCTGCGAGTACCTCGAAGTTCTCATTGCGCAGCCGGGCCACGAACATGAGCGAGCCGTTGCCGGTTCGCGCCAGCTCGCGGATCGGTGCCGTGGCCTGCACCTGAACCCTCGTTGTGATCCCGTACGCCGGGGTCAGCTTGCCCGCCGCGTTCACGAGCTCGACGATTCCCGGCTCGCCGATCCGGTTTGGGTGCGGTCCGAGCATTCGCCGGAGTCGCTCTGCCCCGGTCAACTTGACGCCCGCCTCCTCGCGATAGCGCCCCGCGACTATCGCGCGGTCGTTATCGAGCGAATCCTTGAGTGACTTGGCGACCGCGCGGTGGAGCTCGTGGCGAACGATCACATAACTCGCGAAGGCGGAGAGCAGAACTGCCACGGCGACCGCCAGCGCGGCCGAGAGCGCGACTCGACGCTCGAAGTTCATGGCGTCCGCATTATGTAGCCGACGCCGCGAACGGTGTGGAGTACGCGGGGCTCGCCGCCCTCCTCGGTCTTGCGTCGCAGGTAGCCCATGTAGACGCCCAGCGTGTTCGAGGCGGCGCCGAAGTCGTAGCCCCAAACGTGCTCGAAGATCGCCGAGCGCGTCAGCACCGCCCGTGGGTGTCGCATGAACAGCTCGAGCAGCGAGAACTCGGTACGCGTCAGCGCCAGTGTCCGCTCACCGCGCCGGACCTCGTGGGCGACGCCGTCTAGCGTGATGTCGGCAAACGCGAGCACGCCGGCGGTGCTGTCGTCGCCGCGACGTCGCAGCAGCGCGCGGACGCGCGCCAGCAACTCGCGTAGCGCGAACGGTTTGACGAGGTAGTCGTCGGCGCCCGCGTCGAGTCCCGCCACCCTGTCGTCGATCGCGTCGCGCGCGGTGAGCATGAGAATCGGGCTGTTGTCGCCACCGGCGCGGATACGCCGGCAGACCTCGAGACCCGAAAGCCCGGGCATCATCACGTCCAGCACCACAGCGTCAAACGCGTGGGCCGCGAGCGCGTCGAGCGCAGTAGTCCCGTCACCGGCAAGCTCGACCGCGTACCGCTCGAGTGTCAACGCGCGCGTAAGTGCTTGGCGGACCGCCGGCTCGTCGTCAACGACCAGGATTCGTGGTCGGTCGCTCATCGACTGTATGTTCACACTGACCCGGCCTGGCCGGCGTTTGCCGGCACGCTTCGAGCGAAAAGGGCGGGTCCGGCCGGGGGATGCCGGACCCGAAGTCGAGTCTCGCCCCCGCCGCTAAGCATCGGATAAGAACGTGTGCACCAATCGTTCGTCGCTCGGCGCCGCCACCGCCTCACCGCCCCACAGGTACGCGATCACGCACCCGAGCGCGAAGGTTCCGACGAGCAGGATCCTCGGCCCGCTGTCGTTTGCGATCGAACCCATGAGGGCGCCACCGAGCCCGCCGCCGAGGGCCGCGCGCCACCCGTCCGCCGCACCGGCCGCAGCGAGGATCTTGGCTCGCTGGTGGCGCCCGAGACCGATCGCGGCAAGGCAGACGATCACCGCCACAAGCACTTCGCCGGTAAAGAGGGCGTCCCACGCCTCGGTCAGCCGCCGGCCGAGCGTCGAGAGCAGGGCCGAAAGCGAGTGGGCGTGGAGCACCGCACGGGTGTAGTGCGCACCACCACCAAAACTCAGATCGAGCAGCGAAACGACGGCAAGCCCGCCGACGAGCGCCACGGCCGCCAGGGCGACACGCGGCGCCGTGAACCTCCCGGCGAGCATCAGCGTTGCTACCGCCGTTGCGCCCCCGACAGTGACTATGCCGCCGACGTTCGCGCCGAGCTTTCCCCAGGCGACGACCAGCGTGACGAGGGTGCCATACGCGGCGACGAGCGCGATCTCGCGGGCGGTCAATCGTCGCTGCGGCAGCAGCGCAGCGGCGCCGGCGAGCGGAAGCACCCCCAGCACGGCGGCAAGCTCATTGCCGATGCCGAAGAACCGGGCACCCGCTCCCGGGTTCGGGCCGATCAGCGAGGTGGCGATCAGCGGGGACCCCCGCGCGAGATCGACTGTGTAGAGGACGAGCATCACCCCGATTGGGATCGCCGCGCCGCGCGGCCAGCCGACCGCCCGATCGGTCGCTGCGGCGAGGGCGAACGCTCCGCCGGCAACGAGGGTTGCCTCGAGCACCCACGACGGGCGCAACGCGGCGGCGCCGAGCATCGTGCTCGGCGTCCAGAATGCCGCGAGCCCCCCGATGCGCAGGGCAGGGCGAAGGCCGCGTCCGGCTGCGACGGCGCCGCCGACGAGTGCGAGCCACAGGGCGAGAAACGCGACGAGCACGACATCGCGACGGCCGGCGATGACTCCCAGGCGCTGCGCAAGCGAGCGGAGCGAGGCGACACTCAGCGCCGGAGCGAGCCCGATCGGCAGCCCAGTGAACTGCGCCGGCTCGCGGATCCCCAGCCGGCGCAGGATCGTCGGTCCAAGATCGGTGGCGCTGACGAGTCCGTCGGTCCGTGTGGTGGCGGTCGTGAGCGAAGCGTGACGATTCGATATCCCGTCAGCGACGACGCCCAGAATGACGGGCGACCCCGTCGCCGAACGAGCACTTGCGGGCGGACGCTCGAGCACGACGACCAGCTCGCCTGCCGGGCGCCGGGCGAGCAACGCCCGGAGTCCTTTGCCGGCGTCCGGAAGGTCGACCACGACAAGTCGATAGCGCTCGAGCAGCGCGATCACCCGCCCGTGAAGCGAAGCCGCCGAACCGAGGGAAACAGCCGCCACGCGCCCGCGCCGATCCGCGGCGAGCACCGCGTCGATCGACGGTCTGCGGCCAGCGGCGGCATAGGCGGCGCCACCCGGAACCCGCGATGCGAGCAGCCCTGGTTCGATGCTTGCGTCCGCGCTTGCGGCGCGACCAACCGCGACGCGCCATCCGCGGATCACCCCGAGCTTGGAGACGGTCAGCGCTGCGGGCACCACGGGTGAGTAGTCGCCGCGGGGCACGCGAGCACCCTGGGTGACGTCGAGCAACGTCTGCTCCTCGTTGTAGGCGCCGACGCTCGCGGTCAGCAGGCCAGTCGAGTCGAGCTGCGGATCAGACCGCGTCTGCTCGAGCAGAGCGCTCGCGCTGTGAGTCGGAGCGAGCAGGACCAGCACGCGTGGCAGCGTGGCGCCCGCCGCCGTCGGGGTGGCGACGGCGATGGCGACCGCAGCCGTGGCAAGGGCGCAGCGCCTAGCCGCTCTCACCGCGACGGGGTGACGCTCGGCTGTAGATCACCCGGCGGGTTGACGGTGCCGCTTGCCCCACTTGCTCCCGCGTTCCGCGCCGCGAGCTGCCGCAGCGAAACGCCTGGCGTGTACTGCGGTGGGGGGAACGCCGGCCACGCCGCCGTGGGGCTGCGGTTGAACGTTGTCAGCTTGCGCGCGCCGTCCAGCGTGAGCTTCGGGGTGGCGCCGATCACGTCGACCTCCATCATGTCGGTGTAGAGCTCAGCCTCGTCGCCGTGGTTGAAGATCAGCGCCGGGACGCCGTGGAGGCGAATCCAACGCCTCTGCCCGAGCGAGCGGTTTGAGTGCGGCACGTACAGGACTGTCGTGATCTTCAGCGGCAGCGTGCAGCCGCCGAGCTTGAGCACGCTCTGATGCAGGCAGTTTCCGTAGTACATGGACACTCCGATCGGCGGCACGTAGTCGCCGAGCCCGTCGGCCTGGGTGAGCGCAATCCCATCGACGCGCGGTCCCGCCCAGTAGACCGTGAAGAGGTTGAACGAGCGAGCCCCTGCGAGCGCCGTCGCGGAGATCGGCGGCGCGGGGCTCGTCGCACATCCGGCAATGAGAGCCGTTCCGGCGACGATTGCCGCGATCCTTACAACTCCCCGTCTCATTGGCGAATTATCGCCGCGCTGTCGTTTGCGTCAGCGAGCTGGTGGCGCGGACGCCGGCTCAGGCGGCGATACGCGGCTCGGACGGCTCGGCTGCGAGGAGACCCTCGGAGTCGTCCGCATCCTCGCGCGCGCGATCGCGCCGCACCGCTGCCCGCTCCGCCGCGAGCCTCGCCAGGCCGGCACCGCTCAGTACGAGGAAACCCGCGAGCGCAACTCCCGATGGCACCATCGCGATCCCAGCGATCATCCCGATCGTCGGATGTCCGTTGCTCGACGCCCATTCCCAGGCCCCCAAGCACAGCGCGGTCAATAGAGCTGTCGCCCCCACAGCCTTAAGCGGCATCGCCAACCGATCGTACCGCGACGGGGCGACACGGAGCACCCCACGACCGCCGCGCACCCGTGAGCCGCGCTCGTGCGCAGCCGGCCCACCGAGCCGCGTCAACGCACGCGGGCTATCCTGTCCCCAAGCGGCTTGCGGGCGAAGTGTTGTGGTTGCACAGAAGCCTTCCAAGCTTCTAGGGCGGGTTCGATTCCCGTCGCCCGCTTGAAGCACAAGCCACGGGGAGTGGCGCAGTCTGGTAGCGCACCCGGCTGGGGGCCGGGCGGTCGCAGGTTCAAATCCTGTCTCCCCGATACGAGAAAAAGCCTGCTAACGCAGGCCTTTTCTGTCGATGGAGAGGCCGGCGAAGCTCTCGAACGCGCCGGCTTGGACACGGAGCCGCGCGCTGCCGCGCTGTGCGAGCAGCGGTTGTGTTCGCTCGCTTGCGCTAGCGGCGGGGCGGGCCGTGCTCAGCCGAGCTGCTCGTCGAGCTTTCGCTGGAGCGCCGCTGGATCGATCGAGGGGTAGCGGTAGAGCTGGTCGCGCACGCCGGCGAATAGCTCACGCAGGCGGTCTGGGTCGACCAACCCGCGAGTGATCAGCTCGCGCACGTCGTCGCGATCCTGGGCGAATCCGCGCTCGATCTTCGACAGGGCCTGCGAATAGGGATCGAAGTGATGGACGGAGACCCTGCCGGCGGAGAACAGGAACGGACTTCGGTCGGCCCAGCCAGGCAGTTCGGGAACGAAGTCCGGTGGCGAGGCGAGCTCGATGTTGATGGCCAATCGCTCCTTGAGCGCGGGCAGCGCCCTCAGCATGGTGTCGTCCTCCGGCTCGAAGCGCAGGTCGACGTCGATCGTCGTGGCGCGCCAGCCCTCGATCAGTGCCGTCGCGCCGCCAGTGAGATACAGGCGAACGAGTGGCCCGGGCGTGGCGCCGAGCGCCTCGGCAAGGTCGCGCAGACGCGCCTCGTCAACCGGCGGCCGCATGCTCCGCGGCGCGCGCGAAGCTCGCCACCTGTCGGACAAGCGCGTTGTAGCGGCTGTGAGCGCCCGCTGGGTCAGCGTCGCTCAGCACGTCGTAGAGCTCATGTGACGGCGTCGGCCCAGCCTCGCCTGAGACCACATATCCGAGCGCCCGCAAGCGTGGCGCGGCCATCGCCACGACCAGCGCGGCTTCGCTTCGCCGCCCAGCGGCGAGATCGGCGAGGCCATCTGAGACGAGGTCGTGCCCTGGCAGGTCTGTGGGCACTTCGAACACCACGTCAATGCTAGAGGCTGCTGATAGAGCCGCAGCCATCGCGGCCACATCTACCACGCAGGAGCAAGATAAAGCGCCACATTAACAGCGCGAAAGTGTGCGTCTACCGGACAGGAGCGAGCTCTCGACCTTTTCGGTCCCGGCAGGTAATCGGGCATTGCTCCCGCTCAGACGCAGAGCGGACTGGCCCTGTGCCGTCTATCGACGCCAGAAAGCGAGCCGTTGCACCGAAGCCGTGAGTATGTTGCCCCACGTGATCCGTGCGTCCTGCCGCTGTCCGATCGCATCGAACGGGCTGAAGCGCATCTCGCCACCGGTCCCGAACTCGATCGTGCCATCGTCCTGCCGCGTGCCGTTGACGGCGATCCAACCGCGCTCGACGCGGACGTTCTCAGTCATCGTCTGAGCGTACCCGACGACCCCTGGGAGCGAGCGTGCGGATCACTCACGACGTGGTTTCGTGGCCGTCCTGGCGCGTTTGATGAGCGATTGCTGCGAGGAGCCGTGCGGCCCCGCCGTGCGCTGACCGAGAGGTGGCGACCGACCCTGCGAACGTCGGCGAGATGCCTGGTGTGCAGGCGGGCTTGTGCTAGCTTGAGGCGGCTCTGGACGTGGTCCGCGGAGGAATGCTCCGGTACGCCTCGAGGGAGGAAGCGTTTTGAAGGAGCGAGACGGCCTAGGGCGGCGCGCGCGTTTGATTCGCGGTGTCGGCGCGATGGTCCTTGCCGCACTGGTGGTTGGCGGACTCGCGATCGCTGCTTCGGCGGCCGCTGTGAGCGGCGAGGGGCTTGTCGAGATCGATGCGAGCGTCGTCGGTAGCGGCGGGAGCGTCTGCAACGTGACGCTTCACCTCACCTCGGCCCCCGGTGTGCACGCCCCGGCGCGCTCGCCGGTCTCGGCCGTGCTCGTGCCGCGTTGTAACCCCGCCAGTCCGCCGCAGACGAGCAGCGTCACGGTTGCCGCGCAGGCCGGAGCGTCGATCCTTTCGATCGCCGCGACGAGCGCCGCGGCGCTGAACGAAAATGGCATTTTCGGCGGGGACTGCGGTGCGGACGGCAGCGTGAAGATAGCCGCCGGAGGGCTCTCGCGGTGCTCGCTCACGCTTTATGCGCTTGGCGGCTCGTTCAGCCTGAGCGGCGGCCGGATCGCTTCGACTCACACGGTCCAGGTGACGGAGCGGGTCGTGACCAACGGAGCCGTCGGCGCTGCGGGGGATGCGCTGACGCTCTTGTGCGACACGAGCTTTCGGGTCGGGTTGATCTCGGCGGGCATGATCGGGCAGGAGAGCCGGCCGACGCGAGCGTGCGCGCAGCAGGGAACGATCTCCTCGGACACAGGGGGGCGCGCGACCAAGACCGACTCGTTCAGCACCCTGACGAACCTCGCCGTGGCGGCTGCGGCAACGCCCACTGCGGGACCGCGGATCAGCGTCCGCGACAACTTCAGCGCAGCAGGCTATGTCACGTCCTACGGCGCGGGCTGCTCATACGTGACGGGCGACGGGGCGGGCTTCGCGGCCTCGGGCGACCCGCTGACATGCACCATCACCCACACCTACGTTGGCGGCAGCCCTTCGCAGCAGGCCGGGCTGCTCACGGTCGCGAGCACTGTCGCGACGGGAACCCTGTGCGGCGCCGCGCTGTCGGTGAGCGTGACTTCGCACGGGCAGCAAACCGCGAGCAGTCCTGCCCCGCACGTTCAGCTCGCTCGGCAATGTACGGGAACCGGTCAGCGTGACCCGGTCCAGTCCGGCGCGGTGCAGCTGGCCGTCGCGCCGGGGAGCGCGAGCCTCGGCGTGGTTGGGCGAGCAGCCGGCCGGCTCGACCTCGGAGTGGTCTGGCGCGGAGACTGCGACCCGGCGGGCGTCGTCGCGATCCAGACCGGCGCCTCCGCGCACTGCACGCTCTCGATGTTCCCGCTCGTGGCCTCCTTGGACCTCGGCCCGGGTCGCCTCGACGAGACGACACAACTCGTCCAGGTGACAGAGCGTGTCGTCCCACCAGGAGGCGCGGCGAGCACCTACGACGGATCGTCACTGTGCAGGATCCACCTCCGCCTCGGGCTCACGTCGGGAACTACGCTGAGCCCGGAGAGCCGGGACGTCGCGGTGTGCGGACCAGACGGCCCGGCGAGCGTCGAGCGAACCAGCAGTGTCTTCTCGGTGCTTGCCAGCATCGATCTGAGCTACCTGCCCTCGAGCGGACAGCAGACGCGCGTCGGGCTGCAGGACGACTTCTCACAGAACGGCTACCTCACGACCTACAGCGACGGCTGCAAGCACGTCCAGGGCGGTGCGGCTGCGCTCGACGCGGCGGGCAACCCGCTCAGCTGCACGATCACCCACACCCACGTCGGCGGCGCCGTCTCCTCGACAGACGGGCTCGTTGAGGTTCACAGCTCGGTCGTGGGTCCGGCTGGGTCCGTTTGTGACGCCACCCTGCGAGTCAGGAGCGTAGGACCCGGCGGGCAGCCCGTAGGGCCGGCGCTTCCTGTGACACCCCCGTCCGGGTGTCACAGCCGCAACAGCGAGCCGCTCGCCAGCGGCAGCGCTCAGGTCGTGGTGCCGGCCGGGGCGAAGGTGCTGTCGGTGAGCACCCCGAGCGGCCTGCGACGTGACGGGATCGTGCTCGGCGGCGACTGCGCCGCCAACGGCGCGTTGCGCGTGCACGCGCAGACCGTCTCGGACTGCACGCTCACCCTGTATCCACTGGCGGGCGAGTTCACCGTGAGCCGAGGCGGTTCGCAAGCGACGCAGCTGCTACGGGTAACCGAGCGAATCGTTCCGAGCCGGTCGGCCAGCCCGTTCGACGTGGTAGAGCTGCTTTGCGGCACGCGCTTTCAGGCAGGCCTCGTGGAGCAGGGCGCGCTGAGCGCCAGGACGAGCAGTGTCAGTGCCTGCGCGCAGGTGCGGCCTTCGCCCAATGTGGGCAACGTGGGCGCAACCACGACGATCGCGGTGAGCTTCGCAAACGCACAGCACGTCGTCCAGCATTTCGGCGTGACCGACGACTTCAGCGCGAGCAACTACGTCACCACGTTCAGCGGGGGCTGCAAGGCGCTCGCCGGCGAGGTCGCCAAGTACGTGGGCGGGAGCGATCCGCTGACGTGCACGATCACGCACACCTACATCGGGCCGTCCGCGGCGCCGCCGACACCCGCGTCGACGACCTCGGTCAGCTGCCCGGTGGCCCCCAGCGTCGCCGCGGTGCGCGGAACGATGAACTGCGCTGTGACCGTCAGCGCGCCGGCCGGCGCGCCGACGCCGACCGGCACGGTCACGGTGAGCCCTGGCAACGAGACGTGCAGCCTCGCAACCAATCCGTGTCAGGTGACCGTCGCGACCGGTTCAACCGTCGGAGCGCAGGAGACCGTCACGGCTTCCTTCCCCGGTCAGAGTGGCCTCACCGCCAGCTCGGGCACGACCAACGTGACCCTCACGCCGCGCGCGACCGCGCTGGCGATGGCCTGCCAGAGCATGAGTGCGCCGCAGGACGGCTACACCTACGACGACCAGCCGATCACCTGTGTGCTCACGGTGACCGACCAGTTCGCGCCCGGGAGCTTCTCGCCCGCCGGTCAGGTGTCGGCCACAGCGGGGAGCGACACCGAGATGTGCGCGATCGACACCTCAACACACAGCTGCATGGTCACGCTCAACAGCGGCGGCCTCTGGGTCGCGCCGCTGACCATCACATCGAGCTACCCGGGCGACGGGAGCGAGTTCGCGGCCAGCGCGAACAGCGAGCCGATTACGGTTTTCCACGGCTGAGCTGCTCCGCGCCCGCTGGGCGGCCGGTCGATCTCAACCAGCTACGCCGGCGCGCGCAGTCCGGCGCTCGCGTTGCCCGCGTCGAGCATCTCCATCGCAAGGGCCGACCAGGCGAAGTCCTCCGCGCCCATGCCCCGGCCGTCGTTCGGGTCGTAGAACTCGCGCAGCCCTTCGCGCGCCACCGTGTCGCAGATCGCTTTGGCCAGAATTCCCGCCTGCTCGTCGTAGCCCAGGCGCACGAGGCCGCGCCAGACGAGCCAGGCGCTGTTGACCCACGTCGGTCCGCGCCAGTAGCGTCGCAGCCCGTTGAAGTGCTCCGCAAGCGAGAACGACGGCTCGTCCAGGGCCACCGCGGGCGGTGCGGCGGCGGTCCAGAAGCGGCGTTCGTCGAGCAGGTACTCGACGAGCCGGTGGCCGACCGCTTCGGGCAGGTCGGGGAGCGCGAGCGGAGAGAGCGCGTTCCAGGTGACGGGGATGCGGTCGTCGATCGCAGGGATCACGGCCGGCAGGAACAGCCCGCTCGGCTCGTCGTAGAGGCGCGCGATCAGGGCGGGGGTGATCGACGGGAGCCCGAGGGCCAGACGGGAGAGCCCGTGCAGCACGTTCGTCAGGACCTCGCAGACGACCGGGTCGCCGTCGGCGCGCACCGCCGCGATACGGAAGTCGCGCTGGCGGTTGCGGTGCACGAGCTCGATGAAACCCGGAAGGCCCTGCGCCTCGTGCCGCCAGATCGGGTCGAACATTGGCGAGGCGTCGCAGCCGGACTCGTCGGGTTGGAGGATCCACAGCAGCCCATCGCCCGCGAGGTCGCGCTCGGCGCTGATCGCCGCGTGATGGGCGAGGATTCGCGGGTCGAGCGCTGGATCGCCGACCGCCGCGAGCCACGCGAAAGCGAGCGCGGGCGGCTGGATCGTCGAGGTCATCGGGTCGTCGCGGTCGATGACGTTGTAGAAGAGCGTCCGCGGTCCGCTCAGCGGGTGCTCCCAGAAGATCGTGTGGCCGATGAAGCCGTCAGGCCGCGCGGCGCTGAGCAGCGTCTCGAGCTCGGCGCGCGAGCGTGCCGGGTCGAAGTGCCGCCATGCGATCGCGGCGAAGCACGAGTCCCAGTACCACTGCCACGTGTAGCGCTCCGGGCTCGGGCGCGTGTACGCGAACCGCACGCCGTTGCGCTCGCCGACGCTCCAGCTCGCCTCGAGCGTCCGCCGGCATCGTTCGGGAAGTGTGCTCACGGCCCGCAGCGTTGCAAATCGGGCTTGGCGGGGCCCTCCGGAGAGCGGCTCAGGCGAACTCGGTCGGTGCGTCGAACGGGCAGCAGCGCGGATCGTTCTGTGCGGCGAGCGCCAGAAGCAGTTCGTGCAGCGCTTTGCGGCTCTCGGCGTCGAGCGGCGCAAAGAACTCCGTTTCGAGCGCCGTTACGAACTCGCGCAGGCGGCCCAGCTCTTGCTGGCCGGGGGGCGTGATGCTGACGAGATGGCGGCGGCGGTCGTGCGGGTCGCGCTGGCGGACGACGAGTCCACGCTGCTCGAGCGAGTCGAGCAGCGCCACCAGGCGGCTCGGGTCGATCCCGAGGGCGTCCGCGATCGTCGCCTGCGTCTCGCGCGCCCCCTCGCCGAGGATCGCGAGAACGCTGTAGTCGTGGACCTCGGAGCCGGCGGTCTCGGCCGCCGCGGTCGCGAGCGCCTTGAACGCGAAGCCGAGTCGGACCAGCAGGAACCCGGAGCTGTCCGCCAGCTCCTTCGCCACCAGGTGGACGGGGCGATGCTCATCGGTTGTGATTTGCGTCATCGTCACGTCATCAGTGTACCGTGCCAGCGTGGCGGCATGATACCGTTGCAGTTGTCAACGATCGGGAGGCGCAAGCGATGTCAGCGGGAAGCATTGAGGCAGCAAAGGATGACGGATCAAGGAGACGGTGGATCGTGCTCGCGATCCTCGTCATAGCTCAGTTCATGGTTGTGCTCGACGTCGCGATCGTCAACGTGGCGCTGCCGTCGATCAAGACTGACCTTCACTTCTCGCAGGTGAGCCTCCAGTGGGTCATCACCGCGTACACGATTCTGTTCGGCGGCGTGCTGATGCTGGGCGGCCGCCTTGCGGATCTGCTCGGTCGCCGACGCCTCTTCATGATCGGGCTAGGCCTGTTTACGAGCTTCTCGCTGCTTGACGGCCTGGCCTGGTCGGAGGCCTCGCTGATCACCTTCCGCGCCGCGCAGGGCCTTGGCGCCGCGCTGCTCTCGCCCGCGGCTCTCTCGATCCTTACGACCACATTCTCCGAGGGTCGCGAGCGCAACGTCGCGCTCGGTATCTGGGGCGCCGCGTCCGGTAGCGGCGGCGCGGCGGGCGTGCTGCTCGGCGGTGCCCTAACGAGCGGACTCGGCTGGTCCTGGATCTTCTTCATCAACGTCCCGGTTGGCATCGCCGTGATCGCCGCCTCGCCGTTCCTCTTGCGCGAGAGTCGCGCGGAGCTGAACCACCGCCATTTCGACCTCGCCGGTGCCGTGTCGATCACGGGCGGTCTGATGCTCCTCGTCTACGCGCTGACGCGCGCCGCGCAGCACGGCTGGGGGTCCGCGTCATCGATCGGCCTGATCGCCGCGTCCGTCGCGCTGATCGGAGCATTCTTCGCGATCGAGAGTCGCTCCAAGGCGCCGCTGCTGCCGCTGCGCATGTTCCGCCTGCGAACGCTGTCGGGGTCGAACGTCAGCGGTCTCCTGATGGGGGCCGCGATCTTCTCGCAGTTCTTCCTGCTGACGCTGTACATGCAGGAGGTCCTCCATTACTCGGCGCTTCACACGGGCCTCGCCTACATCGCGTTGACGTTGACGGTTGTGGTTTTCGCGGGCCTGGCACAGGCCCTGGTGACACGCATCGGCGTGCGCCGCGTGATGCCGGCCGGGCTCGCGCTGTCGGCGGTGGCGCTCGTGCTCTACGCCGGACTCCCGGTTCACGGAAGCTACTTCGCGAATCTGTTCCCGGCGTTCCTGATCAGTGGCCTCGGACTCGCGCTCGCATTCGTCCCGATGTCGATCGGCGCGCTCACGGGCGTACACCCCAAGGATGCCGGCGTCGCCTCGGGACTGATCAACACGACCCAGCAGATCGGCGGCGCGATCGGTGTCGCGGTGGTTACGACTGTCGCGGCGACCGTGACGGCGAACTTCGTCCACGCTCACGCCGGTGCCAGCGCGTTTGGCGCCGCGGCCCTCACGCACGGGTTCCATGTCGCATTCGTGGTCCTCGCGGTGATCGCCGCGGCAGGGGCAGTCATGGCGGCGGTTCTGATCGAGTCCAAGCCCGCGCAGCTCGACTATGAGTCAGACAGCGGTGTCACGCCCGAGCTGACGGCGGTGGCCTGACACACGGCCCGCTAACAGCTCACAGAACGAACGGGATGATCGCCCGGACGCGCTTTCGGTACTCACCGTAGGCGTCGGCGAAGTGACGGCTCATCATGCGCTCCTCTGCGCGCGCCTTCCACCAGAAGGCCGCGCAGAGCGAGAGCAGAAACGCGAGACCGATCGCGCGCCCGTAGTTGACGGCGGTTGCGATCATCATCGCGAGCATGCCTGTGTAGATCGGGTGGCGGGCCAGCGCGTAGGGGCCGGACGCCACCAGCTCGTGATCCTCCTTGAACGTCACCTCGGCGCTCCAATTGCGTCCGAGCGTGACGCGGGCCCAGACCGAGAAGGCCGCACCCGCGAGCGCCAGGATGTCCGTCGCGATCCCGAGCGCAAGTCCCGTGTGCCAGGCTCGCGACGCTGCTGAGAGCCCGAGCAGGCGCCCGGCAGCGATAAGGATCGCGATCACGCCCAGCGCGACCAGGCGGTAGCCGAAAAAACCAGCCCGCTCGGCGGTCCGCTTCGTCCCGAACGCCATGATCCCCCAATAGAAGATCCACGCCGCCCAGCAGCAGGCGATGACCACGAGGGTCCAATCGGTCATGTCACGCTCACATGCCGACCGGGTCGCTCACGAGCGGATTATCGCCAGTCGCCCGCTTCCCCCTGCGCCAGCTGCGTTGACGCAACCCCAGATCTGCGCGAGACTGCCCCGACCCCGACTTCGGGGCGGTGGCGAGCGAAGCGAAGGAGAGAAGGAGATGCCTTTGAGTACCGGCAGGGTCGGCGCGGTCGTTGCGGTTTCCGACATGAGGCATGCGACCGAGTTCTACGAGGGCAAGCTCGGGCTCACGGTGGCTCGGGAACAGGCCGACGGCGGGCGCACCTACGAGTGTGCCGATCAGTCCACGATCCACGTCTTTCCGCACCCCGGTGCGGCCGGAGCCTCGGAGGCGACGGTTGCCGGGTGGTACGTCGGAGACGTCGAGTCGATGGTCGACGAGCTCACCGCAAAGGGTGTCGTGTTCGAGCGCTACGACCAGCCACCGCTGATCACCGACGCCAAGGGCATAGCGGCGCTCGGCGAGAACAAGGCCGCTTGGTTCAAGGACCCCGACGGCAACACGCTCGGCGTAATCTCGGCTTAGAGCGCGTCAGGCCGGATTCCTCTACGCACGGCGGGCGTCTCAAGGTCGCCTCGGCGCCGTGCGCCGAGGCGACCGCCAGCACAGCGATCACGTCGCTCCGCGCGCCGCCGGGACCTGCTGGGTGATGCAGTGGATGTTCCCGCCGCCGAGGATGATCTCGCGTGCCGGGACGCCCACGACCTCACGGCCTTCGAAGCAGTCGGCGAGGATCGCGGCCGCCTCGTCGTCAAAGCGCTCGTCGAGCAGCGGGAAGACGATGCGCGTGTTCGCGACGTAGAAGTTGACGTAGGAGGCCGCCATCCGGTCCCCCGCGCGCCTGGGCTGCGTTCCGGGTTGGGAGTCGACGCCGGCGGCCTCCTCGGCGCTGATCGTGATCGGCCCGGGGGAGGGAACGCGGATCACCTCGAGAGCGCGGCCGCGCGCGTCGCTCGCGGCCTCCAGGCGCCGTTGCGCGTCCAGTGAGATTGCGTGCTGGGGGTCGCGCTCGTCATCGGTCCAGGTGAGCAGGACGACCCCGGGACGGGCGAAGCAAGCGATGTTGTCGACATGGCCGTCGGTCTCGTCGTTGAACACCCCTCGGTCGAGCCAGATCACTCGCTCGGTGCCGAGATATGAATGAAGCAGCCGCTCGATCTGCTCGCGCGTGAGGTCTGGGTTGCGGTTCGCGTTCAGAAGGCACTCCTCCGTCGTGAGGACCGTGCCCTCGCCGTCGACGTGGATCGAGCCTCCCTCGAGGACCAACGGCGCGCGGTAGCGTCCGGCGCCCTCGATCTCGAGCACCTTCGCGGCGACGCGATCGTCACGCTCCCAGCTCGGTAAGAGGCCGCCGGCGGAGCCGCCCCACGCATTGAAGATCCAATCGACGCCGCGTCGCTCGGCCTTCGGGCCGGTCACGAACGTGGGGCCCGTGTCGCGCATCCAGGCGTCGTCGCTTGCCAGCTCCACGACTGCCACCGAGTCCGGCAATGCGGCGCGGCAGCGGTCGAGCTGCGCCTTCGAAGCGCCCATCGTCAGCGGTTCGCTTGCCGCGATCGTCGCGGCGACGGCGGTGAATGCCTCCTGCGCCGGCGCGGCCTCAAGCCGCCAGTTGTCCGGGCGCTCCGGCCAGATCATCCAGCAGCCCGCGTGCGGCGCGTACTCGGCCGGCATCGCGAAACCGTCCGCCGCAGGTGTTGTTGTGAACGCGCGAGCCATCGTCTCGTGTTCATAGCAGTCCGCGTGTGCCACCTAGCGATCGCGACCGCGAGCTGGGGGCGCGCCCGGACCGTGCGAGCGTCGTGTGTCAACCATCTAGAGTCCCGACGATCGAGGAGATCCAGGTCATCTCGGCCCTCGGCCCGCAGGACTCGCCGGCGCGCACCGTCCCATCGAACCGCGGGCCGCTTCGGATCGCGGCGGTCCAGCAGCGCTGGCATCCCGACCCAGTGGAGCACCAAGAGGTGCTCGCGGCCGGGATCGCGCTCGCCGCGCGCAAGGGTGCCCGGATCGTCTGCCTTCAGGAGCTGACGTTGAGCCGCTACTTCGCGGTCGATCCGGCGGGGCCCATGGTCGGTGGCGTCGAGCCCGAGGATCTCGACGGGGGCGCGACACACACGTTCGCGGCGAGTTGCGCCTCGAATTTTGACATTCACGTGCACGCTTCGCTATTCGAGCGGGCCGACGGGCCCGACGGCCTCGGCTTCAATACCGCGATCGTCGTGGCGCCGGGAGGCGAGATCGTCGCCCGCACGCGAAAGCTCCACATCCCGGTCACCGTCGGCTACCACGAGGATCGCTACTTCCGCCCAGGCCCCGCGGGCGCCGACGCGTTTCGCCTGTTCGAGCTGGACGACGCGAGGCTCGGCTTTCCGACGTGCTGGGACCAGTGGTTCCCCGAGCTGGCGCGCGCATATGGCCTGGCCGGGGCGGACGTGCTCATCTACCCGACGGCGATCGGCTCCGAGCCCGACCATCCGGGGTTTGACACCGAGCCGCTGTGGGAGCGCGTGATAACCGCGAACGGCATCGCCAACGGCCTATTCATGGTCGCCGTGAACCGTTTCGGGGAGGAGCCGCCGCTGCGCTTCTACGGCTCGTCCTTCATCTCCGATCCGTACGGACGAAAGCTCGTGCAAGCTCCGCGCGACGCGCCCGCGCTCCTGCTCGCCGATATCGACCTCGACCAGCGGCGCGACTGGCTCGAGCTGTTCCCGTTCCTGACGACGCGCCGTCCGGATGCCTACGGATCGCTCGCGGACCCGCGTCCGGGCACCGCCGGTTGACATAACGGCGCGAATCAGCGCCTGCGCGGCTTCAGGGCGGGGGGTGCCCCGCCGATTGCTCCGCTGATGGAGCCCGCGGTCGCCGATATCCACCAGAACCGGCGGGTCATGGTCTACACGGCGGCGGCGATGTGCATCGCCGCCCTCGTGGACGGGATCGTTGACGCCGCGCTGCCTGGAGATCCGTCACAGTCGGCCGCATTGCTCGGCGTGGTCGCGGCGATGGTTGTCCTCCTCCTGACGGTCGGGCCGATGCTGCCGCGGCGCACGATCGCGCTCCTGGGCCCGCTCGGCGTCGTGCTTGTCGCGTACTCGCTGTCGACGACGCCAGCCGCCGGCGACGGCGCCGTCATCTACGCGCTGCCGGTCGTTTGGACGAGCTTCTTCTTCCGCTGGCGCGGAACCGTTGCAATCGTCGCCTGGGTCGGCGTCTGCCACGCGCTTGCGCTGCTCGCCCTCCCCGCGGTCAGCGCCTACCCGGGCCGCTGGTTCGACGTCATGGTCTCGGTCATCGCGATCGCGCTCGTCGTGCGGATCCTCGACGACCGGATCAGGGCCTCACACGACCAGGCGCGCGAGGAGGCGCGTGCGGCGGCGCTCGCGCGCGACGACGCTGTCGCGGCGTCCAATTCGAAGTCTCTGTTTGTTGCGAAGGTGAGTCACGAGCTACGGACCCCGCTCAACGGCGTGCTCGGAACGACCGAGCTGCTGCTCGACACCGAGCTCGACGAGCGACAGAAGGAGTACGTCGACATCGCGCGCTCGGCGGCCGAGAGCCTGCTGCTCGTGATCAACGACATCCTCGACTTCTCGAAGATCGAGGCCGGCGGCGTCGATCTCGAGGATCGCGACTTCTCACTCGCCGACACGACCAACGAGGTATGCGCGATGCTTCAGGTGGCAGCGCGCACCAAGGGCATCGAGCTCGCGGTCGAGATCGACGGCGCCGTTCCAGCGTGGCTACGCGGCGACAGCGCTCGCGTTCGCCAGGTATTGGTGAACCTCGTATCGAACGCGGTCAAGTTCACGGACCGCGGCACGGTGACGGTACGAGCAACCGCTGTGCCGATGGACGGGACCTCACTGGTGCGGCTCGAGGTCCTCGACACCGGCATCGGGATCGAACAGCACGCCCTTGAGCACCTCTTCGAGCCGTTCACGCAGGCTGACGATTCGACCTCGCGCCGTTACGGCGGGACGGGCCTCGGGCTCACGATCTCGGCGCAGCTCGTCGAGTCGATGGGCGGTCACATCGAGGCCGAGAGCACGCCGGGCGAAGGCTCACGGTTCTGGTTCGAGCTGGAGCTCGCAGTGGCGGCGCAAAGGGCCGAGCGCACGGCAAAGCCCGAGCGGCCGAAAGCGACCCGCGTGTCGCCCGGCGCCGGGGCTGCCGCCGTGCTCGTGGCCGAGGACAATCCGGTCAACCAGATCCTCGTTACGCGCATGATCGAGTCGCTCGGCCACCGCGCCGACGTCGTCAAGGACGGCCGCGAGGCTGTCGAGGCGGTGATGCGACAGCGCTACGACGTCGTTCTCATGGACTGCCAGATGCCCGAGCTCGACGGCTACGAGGCGACCCGCCAGATCCGCCGGCGTGAAGGCCCCGGTCGACACATTCCGGTGATCGCGATGACCGCTCACTCGATGGCCGGGGACCGCGAGAAGTGCCTGGCTGCCGGGATGGACGACTACATCTCGAAGCCGATGCGCGCAGCGGCGCTCGGCGAGACGATCGCGCGAAACCTTCCGGAGCGCGAGGACCGCGGCCGGGACATGGGTGGGCACGCGCACGAGGACGCGAGGTTAGACGCGGAGTCGGCGAGAGTGATCGGCTACGCCGCCGCGGCGAGCCTCGACTCGCACGAGCTCGCGAGCAGCGGCTGCGAGGACGGGCACACCGACGGGTTGCGCGAGGCCTCGTAAAGCAGGCTTGGCCGAGCACCCGGCGGCGGCCGTGCGTGCAGCGCGATGTTGGAGCAGCCGGAGCGGGCGAGTCCCGCCTCCCGAGAGCTGGCACACGGAGGTGGCGGCGCCCGTCGGACGCCGCCACCTGTTCCTGCGAAATGAACTCCGTGCAGTTCGCGACTACTTGCAGCGAGGATCGACGAATACGTCGTCGATCTGTGACGGGCCACCCCTGGCGACGAATCGCAGTGCCACCTCGGCGCTACCGTTGCTGTCGGCCGCCGCGGCGAGCGCCGCGCCGGTCGGCAGGGCTGCCGACGGCGCCCAGCTTGGCGTCTGATTCACGTTCCCGACCACTGTCGTGATCGTCTCGCCTTCACCGTCCTGGTAGACGAGCTCGGCGAGCAGGTTGCCGCGGCTCGCATCGTTCTGAGCGAAGAAGCGGAACGTCGGCTGGCTCGCATCGACGCAGAAGAACGGCGACTGTACGCTTCCCCCGGATGGCAGGTACAGCGAGGAGGAGCCCAGCGTGCCGGTCGCTGCAAACGGCTCGCTTCCGGCAACTGGCTGCGCTCCGCCGCCGAGCGTCCAACCGGCGAGGGTCCCTTCGAAGGAACCGCCGGGGACGAGGTCGTAGTAGTTGGCATCCCCCCACGGCGCGAACGGCTGGCTGACGGTCGGCGTCGTGTTGCAGCCGCTTGCGTTCGGGTTGACGGTGGCCGCGGTCGGCGGCGCCGGCGAACCGGAGTCGGACGACGCGCCAGAACCCCCGCCCGACCCCTGGCCCGTTGCGCTCGCCACGCTTGATGCCCCGGAGGCGGTCCCCGACGCCACGCCTGAGGCGGTGCTCGCTGTGCTCGACACGACAGTTGACGTCGTGGACGCGGTTGCCGACACGAGCGTCGAAGTCGCGCCTCCCACCGTGGACGTAAGGCTGCCGGCGCTTGCGGCGGCAGCTGATGCGGCGGTGACACCGGTCACCGCAAGCCCGGCCACAGTGCCCGCGAGCGCGGCGAGGCCGCGGCGAACGTGTGAGTGTGAGCGGTTTCTAGTCATTGCTTGCCCTTCCCTGGAGTACTTCGTCAACATCGGTTGTGATGCGGCTTCGCGCAGGTTGAGGCAGCCGGATCAGGCTGGCAAGCAAGATCGACATGCGTTTTAGGCCTAACGGCCAATCGTCCGATTCGACCGGCTTGAACCTCGTACGACTGTCCAGAAGGGACGGCTGATGGTGTCGCTAAGCTGGATGTGATGTCGCCTAAGCCAAACGGTGGGAAGCCGTTCACGCCGTCTGATCGCGAGATTCACTCGTGGCTCATGGACATGGACGGCGTGCTGATCCGCGAAGAGCACGCGGTGCCCGGCGCGCCGGAGTTCATCGGTCGGCTGCTGGAGCTCGAGCTTCCGTTCCTCGTCCTGACCAACAACTCGATGTACACGCCACGCGATCTCGCGGCGCGCCTGCGCTCGATCGGTCTCGACGTGCCGGAGAGATCGATCTGGACCTCGGCGCTCGCGACCGCCCGCTTCCTGCGCGACCAGCGCCCGGGTGGCTCGGCGCACGTGATCGGTGAGGCGGGGCTGACGACGGCGCTGCATGACGTCGGCTACACGCTCAGCGATCGCAACCCCGACTACGTCGTGCTCGGCGAGACCCGCACCTACAGCTTCGAGCGCCTGACGAAGGCGATTCGCCTGATTCTCGGCGGCGCGCGCTTCATCGCGACGAACCCTGACACCGTCGGCCCGACACCCGACGGGCCGCTTCCCGCCACCGGCTCGGTCGCCGCCCTGATCTCGCGCGCGACCGGTGTCGAGCCCTACTACGTCGGAAAGCCAAACCCGCTGATGATGCGCTCCGCGTTGAACGCAATCGAGGCACACTCCGAGCACACCGCGATGATCGGCGACCGGATGGACACCGATATCGTTGCCGGTCTCGAGGCAGGCCTCCACACCATCCTCGTACTGAGCGGGGTCAGCACTCGTGAGTCGGCCGAGCGCTTCCCCTACCGGCCGTCGGCGATCGCGGCGTCGGTCGATGACCTGACCGCGGAGCTCCATCGCCCCGGTGACCCGACGGTCATTGCCGGCGTCGCGGTCAAGACCGCCTGAGCCCAGGCACCCCGCTCCCTCACCTGCGGCTGGGCTGCGCGCAGGCGCTTGCGGAAGGCTCGCCCGGGCGCTGTCGGCAAGTGCAGCGAGGCGGGCGCTCAGGCGGCAGCAGGCGCCGAGCCCCTCGTTCGGCCTTTGTGGAGACGAGGGCTAAGGCTCGACTGTCACGAGCGTCCCGATTGGCGTGTACGGCCAAACCTTCGCGGCGGGGGCCGGTGGCAGCTCGACGCAGCCGAGACTCTGCGGCGTGCCGTAGGACGCCCGCGGGTACTCGTGGATGGCGTCGCCGCCGTTGAAGTAGCTGATGTAGCGGATACCCGGGTCGTTGTAATGCGAGCCGTCCGGGTTGGTCCCGCTCATCGTCCCGACCGGGAGGTGCTCGAAAACGGCAAACGTGCCCGAGGCGGTGGGACGCGACGGGATTCCAGTGTTCCCGGGCGAGCGGAGCACGACGTGTCCGGCGCTCCACAGGGTGAGCGATTCGGGTGTCTGGGAGTGGACGTACACGTAGCTGTACGGCGCCGTGTGTCGCTGATCCTGGACCGCGGTTGCGAGTAGCTTCCGCCACACCTGCGGTCCGGCAATCCCGTCGACCGCGAGTCCGTGCTCGTGCTCGAACATCATCACGGCGCCCTTCGTGATCTCGTTGGGCCGGCCTGTCTGCCACACCGACTGCAGTGACGCCGGCGTATTCGGATACCGCCAACTGAAGCTGCCGGCCGGCGGGTCGACCGCAGCGGCGACCTCGGATCTCGCTGTACGTGCAACATCGGCGCCGGCGGGATGCCAGCCCAGCGGCAGATAGCCGGCCTGCGCGAGGAGCTGTTGCAGTCGCATCGGCGAGCCGGGCGCGACCTCATAGGCGATGCTGTTCGCGGGTCGCGTGTCCGCTCCCGATGGCTGGCTGATCGCGACGGCACGCGGCAACGCGACTTGAACCGTGCTCGCCAGCGGAAAGCCGATGCCTGAAGGCTTGAACAGGAGCGTGTGACCGTCGGGCTCGGTCCAGGTTCCTGCCACGGCGGGGTCGAGCGTCGGCCGGGCGGAGCCGAGGACCGCAGCGACCGGCGCTGAGAACGTGAGGCGAAGGTCGGTTGTAGGCGTGAGCTTCGTGCTCTCGGCGGGCGAGGCGACGAGCACCGGCTCGCTGGATCGCGGAAACCAGGTCACGGAGCCGGCGGGGCCGGCGCGCTCCCAGGGGCGGGCAGCAGCTCGGATCTCGATCGTGCCCGTGGCGGCCTGCGGCCCGAAACTGACGACCCGCAGACCGACCCGCCGCGCCGGTGAGGATTTCGCACCGGCTGCGACCACTGCGCTCACGGGCCGCTCGAACGTTACGCGCAGTGACTTGCCGGGTGCGAGCGTCAGCCACCGCCGGGTGATTCGGGCGACGGGTGCTCTGACGACGAGGCGTTCGTGGCGAACGCTTCCGAGCAGCCAGCCGATCCAGCGCGGTCGGCGCACCAGCACGTCAAGGGTCACGCGCTCACCCGGGGCGATCTTGGACTGCGGCACCAAAAGGCCACCGTGATCGCTCAGCCTGATCGGTGCTCCGTTCGGCGCGTACGCAGCGGCTCGCTCGAGTGATCCGGCGAGCGCAGGCAGCTCGAGCCGGGCGAGTGCCGACGAGCTTGGCCGTAGCGTCGCGCCGGATAGGTTTGCGACCGCCAGCAGCGCTCCGACCGCGACGATCAACGTTGTCAGCGAGCCAAGCACGAGCGCCCACCGGCGCGATCGGAGCCTCGCCGCGCCTTGCTGCCCAGGCAGACCTGGCGCCATCTACGGAGAATAGAGCGCGCGTCGGCCCGGCCTTCGCCATGCCGGCTCCGGGTAACTCGCCCTGAGCCCGGCGACCGGTCGGAGACCGGGCAACTGGCGTTGCAATTGGTCCAGTTTTGTGGTCCGCGACCGCTAACAGGGTCAAACTGTCGGCGAGCACGAAACGAGCATGAAGGCGGTCTCCGTGGAAATGCTGGATATGGATGTGTTGGGGGAGCTGCGCGGCCTTGGCGAGGAAGATCTGCGTGACCTCGTCGACGTGTACTTCGCTGACGTGCGTGTCCAGCTCGGACGCTTGCGAGAAGCGCTGGAGAGCGCTGACGCGGAAACGGTGGCGTCGGCGGCCCACCGCATCAAGGGCGCGAGCCTCAGCGTCGGCGCCGCCCGTCTGGCCTCGCTCGCGGCGGAACTCGAGAGCGCCGGTAAGGAGCACGACCTCGCCGTCTGCGACGAGCTAGTCGGCAGGTTCGACTCCGAGCTCGAGCCGACGCGGGTAGCGCTCAGCGCCGAGCTCTCGGGCTAAGGTCTCAGGCTCGGTCCACGCCGGCGCGAGGCACCTCGCGCCGCGCCGGCAGGCCGGCCCCTTGGGCTGGTCTCTTGAGCGACGGCGGCCGGCTCCCGTCGCTCGAAACGGACCCGCCTGACCCCGACGTGCCGCCTCTGCCATATTCCGCCGCAACGGCATGCGGATCGGACTGCTTACAGGCGGCGGCGATTGTCCCGGGCTCAACGCGGTGATTCGCGGCATCGTCCGACGGGGTCTGGAGCGCGATGACAACACGTTCGTCGGCTTTCGATCGGGCTGGGCCGGGGTACTCGCCGGCAACTGGGTGGATCTTACGATCGAGAGCACGACCGGCCTGTTGCCACGAGGCGGAACGATCCTCGGAACCTCACGCACCAACCCGTTTGCCGACGGAGCCGACGGCGTGGCGGCTGTGAGGTCGGCGATCGACAGCGCCGGCGTCGACGTCCTCGTTCCGATCGGCGGCGAGGACACGCTCGGCGTCGCGCTGCGGCTGTCCGAGGGAGGAATCCCGGTTGTTGGCGTGCCGAAGACGATCGACAACGATCTTGGAGGGACCGACTTCACGTTCGGCTTTCAAACCGCCGTCCAGATCGCCACCGACGCGATCGATCGCCTACACACGACCGCGGAGTCGCACAACCGGGTGATGGTGCTCGAGGTAATGGGCCGCCACGCCGGCTGGATAGCGACGTATTCCGGGATGGCCGGCGGCGCGGACGCGATCCTCGTGCCCGAGCGGCCGTTCGACCTCGCGGACCTGTGCATCCGCCTGCAGGCGCGTCACGACGGCGGCCGGACATTCTCGATCGTCGTGGTCGCCGAGGGTGCGACGCCGAAGGACGGCGGGCTCTCGACGACAGCCAGGGGTACCGACGCGTTCGGCCATGCGCGGCTCGGCGGCATCGGCGCCGCGCTTGCCGAGGAGATCGAGGCGGTGACCGGCTACGAGACTCGAGTCACGGTTCTCGGTCACGTCCAACGCGGCGGCACGCCCTGCGCTTACGATCGAGTTCTCGCTACGCGCTTCGGCGTGGCGGCGATGGACGCTGTCAACGCCGGACACTTTGGCGTGATGGTTGGCCTGCACGCGACTGAGATCGTGGAGGTGCCGCTCGCCGAGGCGCTCCGTGAGCCGAAGCTGCTCGACCCGTCCTTTTACGCGGCCGCCGAGGTCTTCTTCGCCTGAGCCGGTTGCGTCGCCCGCTACAGTCCGCTGATGGACGAGGCAAGCACCCCACAGTCGGACCTGGATCTCGAGGCGCGCCGGCGCGAGGAGCGACGTGCCGTCGAGGAGGCTGGCGGCGGCGAGTCCGAGGGCTTCGAGCTTGCCGAGCAGGACCTGATCGATCACGCCTCCCACGCCGACGACCACGGCACCACGCGAATCCTTCGCGACGCCGGCGCTGAGGAAGACGCGGTCGAAGCCGACTTCGGCGAGGGCGACAGCGAGCACAAGCCGGACTAGTCGCTCCGCCATCGCCCTCGATCAGCACACCTCGCCGAAGTGGCCACGGCACGTGCGGGTCGGCGATGCAACCAGTGCCCGCGGTGACCGAAGCGGGACTCAATATTCGAGTTTCGCCAGCGCCAACCGCCGCGCCGGCAGCCCATCGCCTTACTTGACAAGTAACTAAACGGGGCGATTATCCCTTGACAGTAGGTAACTCATCTGGGACAATCTACCTATGTCGAAGGTGGATCGCAACAACCCGAAGCGCTCACTCGCCTCGGAGTCGTCGTACTCGCTCATGGAGTTCATGCGCGAGTTCCCTGACGATGCCACGTGCCTAGAGCACTTGTGGCGCTCGCGGTTCGCTGCGGACGGCTCGCACGCAGCTTGTCCCAAGTGTAAGCGCGAGCGGAAGTTCCATCGCGTAGCGTCGCGGCCCTCCTGGTCGTGCGACACGTGCGGCCACCACATTCACCCGCTGGCCGGGACGATCTTCAAGAAGTCGTCAACGTCGCTGCACCTCTGGTTCTACGCGATGTACCTCATGACTAGCACTCGCTGCGGGATCTCGGCCAAGCAGATCGAGCGCGAGCTAGGCGTCGGCTACAAGACCGCGTGGCGGATGACCAACCTGATCCGCACACACCTGATGGCGCAGGACGACTCCGAACCGCTGACCGGCGCGGTCGAGGCTGACGAGACTTGGTACGGCGGCAAGCCCAAGGCGTCAATGACGCGCGGCATGACGATCCCCGAGGTTCAGCGGTGGGCGAAGGCCCGCAAGACCGGGATCGTCGCCATCGTTGAGCGCGGCGGAAACGTCCGCGCGTATGTCGAGCCGCGCGAAGGCGCGCTAGAAACCGTGCGCCGCCACGTGGACGCGGGAGCGACCGTCTACACGGACGAGTGGGCCGGTTACTGGAAGCTCCACACGACGCATCCCGACCACCACATGATCAACCACACCGAGCGCGTCTACGCTAGTGGAGAAGTCCACACGCAGACCATCGAAGGCTTCTTCGGCAACGTCAAGAACGGGATCGCCGGCAACTACCACGGCGTGTCCGTCAAGTGGCTCCAGTCGTATCTCAACGAGTACACGTGGCGCTACAACCATCGTCGCCGCGACGGGCGCTCGATGTTTAGCGAGCTACTGCGACGTGCGGTTGTCGTTCAGCTCTGACAACAGCTGCGATCCCGTACCGAATGAGACATGGTAGGCCCGCTACGCTCGCGGACGCTAAGACCTCGCCGCTACGCTGCGTCCGCGAGCGTCGCGGGCCTACCAGACAGCATCGCAAAGCCGGCAACCATGGGGCTGCGTGTGCGTGACCTGGCTACTGGCGGACTGGTTCTACGCGGCTATTTGCTGCGAATGCCGCCAGGACCGACGTGCGGCAGCCCAGATACGCCCGGAACCTGCACGGGCATCGGCTGGATGGGCGCATTGGCGTGTCGAACAAACATGGTGTCTCTCCACTTTACTCGGCCTGTCAATCGCGATCAGCAGTGCTGCAACGGCTATGCCGACCGCCAGAATAGCAAGAGCGGCACGCAGAAACCGGGATTTGCCTCTGATCCGCTTTGCGTTGCCATTGAAAGCGTCGTCTAGTTCGACAAGCAACTGCTCGCGCCCAAGCAACGAGAGCTGTCCGCCGAAGGTCGTGTAGAACGTCAGCGCTTCAAGCCCGAGGTCGGGACCGTCGACGAAGATCGACCGTAAACACAGCGCCGACGCAACTCCGACCGTGGGCAATGGCGCCCACCACCAGGTCCCGAGCAGAGTCTTTGCCGCAATGTCCGACACCAGCAGCGCGCCGTTGAACGCCAGGACCCCCATTGTTCTCCCGTCGAGACTTGTCTCGTCGGCGGATTGGGCCAGCAGTTGCGTCTCGGCGAGGCGGAGTGAAGCGTCTAGGATTGCGCCGCGATCCGCCTCTTTTGGGCGCGGCTGGGACCAGACCAAGATACGGCGCGCAAACCGCGCCACGATCCTTCGCATCATTTTTTACTCGGGCGCGGTGCGACCTTCTCGATGTCTCGCAGAAACGCGTCGCGGGTCGGGACCGGGATCTCGACAGGCTTGCCCTTCTTGGGCTGCGTCTTCTGTGTCGGGCCTTGAAGCGCCTCGGCGCGATCCCACTCGTCACGAGCTGCGTCGCGCTCTAGGTTCGCCTCGCGGCGCATTGCTTCGGCGCGCTCATGCTCGCTACGCTCGTCTACGAACGTAGCTTGCTCCTCCCACTGAGCGACCTTACGCTCGTGGGCCTCAGCGGCGGCGATGTGCCGCCTAGCCTCCCTGAGCGCTTCCGTCGTAGGCTCCGCAGCGGGTTGGTCAGCCATTGAGTGAGAGGGTAGCGCCGTGGGCACATGCATCTTTTGCGGGGAGCCATTCGGCGCCGGCCGCAAGTCGAGCCGGGAGCACATTTGGCCGGAATGGATGCATGAGCTACTCCCAGAGCAAGCGCCCGCGATGCTGACGCGGGGGTCCACCGGAACCGGTCTGCCGAATCTCGAACAACTCCCAATGGGCGGACTTCTCCAGAAGAAGGTGAAGCCGCGCGTTGTATGCCAGCCGTGCAACAACGGGTGGATGAGCGAACTCGAAACCGCCACAAAGCCGATTCTCCGACCACTCATCCTCGGCGAGGGCAAACGGCTCACGCGGGCTCGGCAAAGGACTCTTGCCGAGTGGTTCTGCCTCAAGAACATGGTGCTCGCGTACTCCGCGCCAGAAGGTGCACGAGTCGCTTCCGACGCAGAGCGCGCTGCGTTTTGCGCGGACCGCACCATTCCCCCGCGAACGCAAATGTGGATCGGCGAGCACGTTGGGGAGGAGTGGGGCGTTCGCCATCTCCACTACACGCTCAGGCGCGGCTCAGAACCAATTATCAGTCAACCACCCTACGACCCAGTCGACGCCTTCGAAATCTCGACGCTCGCCACTGGTCGAGTTCTCTTCCACCTGATTCGCGTACCAATAGCCCACATCAACCCCGAACCCGCCGGAGAGTTCACCCAGCGCGTCCGGCGCATCCATCCGTTCGTCAAGCCGATCGACTGGCCGATCGGTTTGACGCTTACCGACAAAGGGGCCGCCGGGCTGGCGATCTCTCTCCTTGGGTGGTTGGCGACCAATGGTCAGCTCCCCGCGGGCATGATGGTGTTCCCGCCAAGGAACCCCAATGCCAAGTGAGCCGTCGTCACCGCCTAGCGTCTGCTCGCCATGTGTAACCATCGTAGATCACCTACCTACTGTTAGGGGATAAGCGCCCTAAACGGTTACGTATTGTGTTTCGCCATGGACGCCGTGTTCAAGGCACTTGCGGATCCGACGCGACGCAGCCTGCTCGACGAGCTTCATCGGGTTGACGGCCAGACGCTGAGCACGCTCGAGCGACGCTTTCCGATGTCGCGAATCGGAGTCATGAAACACCTGCGCCTACTCGAGCAGGCCGGGCTCATCACGACGCGCCGCGAGGGGCGCGAGAAGCTCCATTTCCTGAACGCGGTCCCGATTCAGCTCCTGCATGAGCGATGGGTGAGCAAGTACGCCGAGCGCTGGGCGGCGACCTTGACGGGCATCAAACGACAACTCGAGGAGGAACCGAGAATGGCGGACGAGCAGACTTACCAGGTGGTCGGCGATCGCGGGACGATGACAGTGTTCGAGATCTACATCCGGGCGCTGCCAGAGCAGGTATGGGAGGCGATAACCGATCCCGAGATGCGACGCAGGTACACGTTCGGGGTCTCGACGAGCTCTGACTGGACGGTCGGGTCGCCCTACGCGTCAGCGGGACCCGGTGGGGTCGAAATCGCAGCCGGCGAGAACCTCGAGGTCGATCCGCCCCGGCGACTCGTTCAGAGCTTCAACGCCCTGTGGAGCGAGGAGGTGAAGGCGGCGGCGACCTCTCGCGTGACCTGGGAGATCCAAGCCGTCGGTCAGGACTCCTCGAAGTTGACCGTGATCCACGATCGCCTTGCGCCCGACGCGAACTCGGAGCTCTACGGTGGTTGGCCGATGATCCTCTCCGGCCTCAAGACGCTGCTCGAGACCGGTCAGATGCTCACGACGCCGGGCTCGCTCCGCTACGCCCGCTAGGAGCAGGGATCAGCGGCCAGCGGCTGGCGCGATCTGGGAGCGGAGCATCCACTGCTGCTCTTCGAGAGCACGAAGGACGTCGATCAGCACATCCTGCGAGACCGCGTCGAGCTCGCCGAGCCGCTCCATCCGGGTGCGAGTCCGTTCGCTCACCTCGGCTACGCGGTGAACCAGATCCGCCACGACCGAGCGGTCGGCGACCGGCCCAACCGTGATTTGCGCTCCCGCGGCCTGCGCAACCGTGCCGGCTTGCCCATCGGGGAACGACCCGAGCGCGACCGCCCGCTCCGCGACCATGTCCGACAACTCTCGCCACGAGCCTACGAGCTCGTCCAGGTATAGGTGCAGCGGGTGGAAGTGCGGGCCGACGACCGACCAGTGCAGCTGTTTTCCAAGCAGGCTGAGGTCGATCAGCTCGGCGAGCGTGCCCTGAAGCTGGCGGCCGATCTCGTCGCGCTCGTGCCCACCGATCGGCGGCAGGTGTGCCGGCGAGGCAGTTGGGGGCATGTGTCGCTCCTTCTCGCTTGGGGGTGGCGTCGTGCTGCCTGCTCACATTAGCGCTGGGCACACCTCCCGGCGGCCCGTCGTCGCGCACCCGCCGGTGAACGCCGCCCCGTTTCTGTGGTTCGATCATGATTGCGCGGTGAGACTCGTGCTGCTTGTCAGATCCGCCGCCGTGACGGTGCTTGCCGGCGGGGCGCTCGCGCTGGGCGTCGCCGGCGCTCCCGCGCTCGCGGACGCAACGCTCGCCTGCGGCACACAGACACAGGGCGTCATCGACGACGGATACGCAGCCAGCGCGCAGGCGATCTACCAAGGGGAGCTGGCCTCGCCGGAGGTCAAAGCCGACCTCGGGCACGTGACGAGCTCCGGAGCGCTCGCTCGCGCGCTCGCCGCCGGCGATCAGGCGGCTGTCATGAGTGCGACTCACGCCCTCGTGTACCACCTGCACTGGCACATCGTGCGCCTGCGGGTGCTCTCCAGCAGCGGCCAGCTGCTCGCCGATGTCGGTGGGCCCTACGTCCTCGCGCCGGTTGCCGGCCAGATCACCTACAAGGGCAGCGTCGTCGGACGGTTCCTGATGAGCGTGCAGGACGACCTCGGCTACGAGAAGCTCATCACGAGGTTCACCGGGGTGCCGATCGAGCTCTATAGCGGCGCCGTGCCACTGATGGGCCGAGACTTTCCGGCCGCCGACGTGCCGTCGTCGATCCCCCCGACGGGTACGGCGATGAGCGTTGGCGGCGCCAAGTCCGTGGCGGTCACGCTCTCGCTGCTCGCGTTCCCGAGCGGACGCGTGAGCGCGCTGCTTGCCGTTCCGGCCGCCACCCGAGCGCTCAGCGCGTTGAGCTGCGTGGCGGTTACGGCCGATACGTACGGCTCGATCTCAAAGCACCTCGCGCGGCGCCTGAACCTACGCCACGATGCGGGCGCCTACGTCGGCTTCGACAACGTGTTCGACCCGCACAAGCTGATCTTCCTTCGCGTCGGCGCTCGACAGATCGGCAGCACGAACAACCTGCCGGGGCCGGTCTCGATCCCCCGCAGCGGGCCGGTCAGCTACAACGGCCAGAGCTGGCTCGTGTACTCGTTCGCTTCCAACCACTCCGTCGTCGTCTACCTCCTGTTCCCAGACGGAACTCCGTCACCTGGCGCGACCGGGGCGACCGGCGCGACGAGCGCGACCGGCGCGAGCTGACAGGTCGCTCCGGAACCGTCCACGGAGATGAGGACCGCTGCCCGGATCGGCATTTCCGCTGCGTTCGCGTTGGCCGGCGGCGGCGGCGCGGCGGCTGCCATCTCGGCCTCGGCGGCGCTCCCGGGGGGGTGCGGCGCCGCTTCGCAGGGCATCGTCGCGGCCGACTACGAGGCGACGACCCGCGCGATCTACCAGGACGAGCTCGACTCCCCCGAGGTGACCAACGATCAGGGGCACGTGACCAGCGCGTTGGACCTATCGAGCGCGGTAGCGTCGCTTGACGTCGCTGCGACCGTGACGGCAACAACGCGAATCGTCTTCACGCCGATCTGGCACATCGTTCGTCTCCGGGTGGTCGCGGCGTCCGGTCGCGTGCTCGCTGATGTTGGTGGGCCGTACGTCCTCGCTCCCGTGGCAGGGCAGATCGCCGATCACGGGAGGATCGTCGGGAGGTTCATTCTCAGCGTGCAGGACGATCTCGGCTACGAAAAGCTCGTAACTCGGTTCACCGGTCTGCCGATCGAGCTCTACCGAAACGGTAGGCCACTCATGGGCCGCAACTTCCCGCGCCAGGACGTCCCGTCCGCGCTGCCGCCGGAGGGATCCCAGATCAACGTCGGTGGGGTGCCGTCGTCGACCTCCTCCTATGCCGTGAACGCGTTTCCGGCCGGGAAGATCAGGGTGTTACTGGCAATCCCGCGACCGGACGCCAAGCTCAGGCTGGCGAGCTGTCCTGAGGTGAACGCGCAGGCATTTGGAGCGATCTCGGTGCACCTTGCCCGTTTGATCAATCTCCGCACGGAGCCGAGCACCTTCGTGGCGCTGGTCCACGAGTTCGACCCACGCCAGCTGACCTTCGTACGTGCAGGCTCTACCCAGCTCGCGAGCTCAAACGATCTCCCGGGTCCACCGTCGATCCGCAGCGGCGCCACGGTCAACTACGATGGCCAGACCTGGCTGACGTACACGTTTGCGGCGCGCCGCGGCGTGCAGGTGTCGGTGCTCTTCCCCGGGACCCTCGCGCCCGGCGGCTCGAGCGGTCCGACCGGTACGAGCTGATCGCCCCGAGCACTTCAAGCGGCGAGAGCGCCGGCCGTTTCGCGTTAGTGTTCGGCTGATGAGGGATCGGCTCCGCGTATTGCTGCTGCTGATCGCTGTGCTCGCGTTTGGCGTGGGCGCCGGCGGCGGACTTCTCGGGGCAGGGTCGGCGGTCGCCGCGGCAGCCTCGTGCGGTAAGGCGACCGCCGGAGTGGCCGACGCGATCGCCGTCAGGACCGCTCACCAGATCTATGCGAACGAGCTGATGAGCACGGAGGTGAGTGCCGACATCGCGCATGTAACGAACGACGGCCAGCTCGCGGCGGCGCTCGCGTCCGCCAACCCCGCAGCGGTGCGCAGCGCCACGCACACGATCGTCTACACGCCGCTGTGGCACATCGTGCGCCTACGCATTCTGTCCACGGCGGGCAAGACCCTCGCGGACGTCGGCGGTCCGTATGTGCTGGCCCCCGTAACAGGCGATATCAGCTACCAGGGCAACGTCGTCGGCCACTACGTCATCAGCGTTCAGGACGACAAGGGGTACATGAAGCTCGTCAGCCACCTCGTTGGCGTCCCGATGGAGGAGTACCTCCATGGCAAGCCATTGATGGGAACCCTTCCGGGCCCGCCGAGCAGTCCGCCGGCGAGCGGCTCGCTTCGGCTCGGCGGCGTCCAATACGCGGTGGCAAGCTACAGCGTCAAAGCGTTTCCGACCGGAACCCTGCAGATCGCCGTGTTCGTGCCACCGCCGGCAGCCTCGCTCGCAGCCGAGACCTGCGCTCAGGTTCGCCTGGCCGCGACCGCCGCGATCGTCGGTCGCGTCGCGACTGGACTCGCCCGTGACGGGTATCCGCTCCGCTACAACCAGCGCCTCTTTGTGCTGCAGGCGTATGAGTACGTCCACGAGCCGACGTTCGTCCTCAAGGGCGACCAGGAGATCTCGGGGATCGACCAGCTCGACGGGATCACGGCTCCGCCGGCACCCGTGCTCCCCTCTAGCGGGCGTGTGACCTACGACGGCGCGAGCTGGCTCGTGGCGTCGCTCGCGCCCTACCCGCCCTACCGTATATACGTGCTACAGCCGCTGAGCGGATCGGTCAACCTCGGCGCGAGCGGCGCAACCGGCGTCAGCTGAGAATCACTGAGCGGGTGGCGGCTGGCGCCAGCGGCGGCGCACCCGTCCCGGCCGGTGGCTAGGCTGCGGTCCTCCGGCGCGCCCCGCGCTCGCGCAGGAACCGCTCGCCGACGAGGCGGGCCACAACAAGCATGGCACCGCCCAATCCAAGACCCGAGACGGACCCGTCGGGTCCGCCGGCGGGCAGCGCCACCCCGGCGCCCGCGCGCGGGCCGGGGGAGGTCCGCCCCGAGCACTTCGGCCTGGTCGCGATCCTCGCGCTTTCGTGCATGCTCGAGTTCAACAAGCTGAGCCAGAACGGCTTCGCGAACCTGTATTACGCGGCCGCAGTCAAGTCGATGCTGCGGTCTTTTCACAACTTCTTCTTTGTCTCGTTCGATCCCGGCGGCCTCGTCAGCGTTGACAAGCCGCCGCTCGCCCTCTGGCTGCAAGCGGCGAGCGCCAAGGTGTTCGGCTTCGCGCCGCTCTCGCTGCTGATCCCAGAGGGCATCTGCGCGGTTCTCGCAGTGGCGCTGATGTATCTGATCGTCGCGCGACGGCTCGGTGCGATCGCCGGGCTGCTCAGCGCGCTGGCCCTCGCGGTGTTTCCCTCGTTCGTGGCGGTTTCGCGCGACAACACGCTCGATCCGCTGCTGCTGTTGCTGATGCTCGGCGGTTGCGGCCTCGCTTTGAGGGCGATCGATTCTGGCCGCTGGCGCCCACTGCTGTTGAGCGCGGTGCTGGTCGGGCTTGCTTTCAACACAAAATCGCTGGCGGCGCTTCTCTGCGTGCCCGGGATCTGGCTTGGCTACCTGGTCTGTGCTCCCGGCGCGCTGTCGCGGCGCCTTGCCCAGCTTCTGGTCGCCAGTGTCGTGCTCGCCGGTGTCTCGCTCTCCTGGTCGATCATCGTCGACGCGACGCCGGCCGCGCATCGGCCCTACGTCGGCAGCTCGACCAACAACAGCGAGATCGGACTCGAGTTCGGCTACAACGGGGTCGGGCGTACCGGCGGTCAGGTCGGCGGGCCACCGTGCCCGCAGACCTACCCGCAACCGAGCACCGACATCCCCCTACTGCGGCCTGCGCCGACCAGTTTGCAAGCCGGCGTGAACGCGGGGTCGACAGCTTCTGCAACGTCGTCCGGCGACGCCGCGACGCCGGTCACCGCAATCGCGACGGGTGTTCCCGGTGTAAGCGTGCGGAACCCAAATCCCGTGCCATTCGGCACCTGCCCGAGCCCGGTGAGGGTGTTCGGTGCCGGCCTCGGCGATCAGGGCGGATGGGCGATACCGCTCGCAGTGATCGGCCTGATCGCCCTCGCGCTTGCGCTTGGGCGCCGCCGCGACCGGCGAAGCGGCCTCCTCATCGTGCTCGGCACCTGGTTTGTCGTCGAGTTGCTTGCGCTGGACTTCTCGAAGGGAATAGTCCACCCCTACTACGTCTCCGGACTCGGTCCCGGTCTCGCGGCGATGGTGGGGGCCGCCGCGGCGGGGTTTGCGATGCTGGCACGGAGCGCGCAGTCGCGGCGTGTCATCACGGGCCTCGCCGCAGCGGCGGCGGCGACCGTCGCGACGATCGGCGTGCAGCTCTTCCTGATCCACCGCCACGGCTACCCGGAGTTCTGGCGCTACCCGCTCGTGATCCTCGGGCTCACCGCCCTCGCCGCGGTTGGTATCTGGCGCCGGCACGCCCAGTGGCCGGTGGCGGTGCTGATCCTTGTTCTCCTCGTAGCCCCGGCGCTATACAGCAGCAGCGTTTGGGATGCCCCGGTCGACGGGACGTTTCCCTCGGCCGGCCCCTACAACCGGGCCGGCTGGGGCGGGATCTCGCTGCCGCCGCCCGAGCTTGCCGCCAACCGCGCGCTCGCGAGCTACCTTCGCGCGCACCACCCGACGAGGCGGTTCGCAGTCATCACCGAGGCTTCGGACGCAGCGTCGCCACTGATCCTGCTTGGCCTGAGCGCGGCGGCGATGGGTGGCTACAACACCACCGATCCGGCGCTCAGCGCCAACGGACTGGCGGAGCTTGTTGCGCGTGACGAGGCGCGCTACGTGCTGGTCGGCGGCCCCTACTACGACCGCGGCGGCAACGCAGGGTCAGACGCCGCTCGTCTGGTCTGTCCGCAGATCGCGCAGTCGGTCTGGTACCCGAAGGATCCGGCGCAGGGAGTCCTTCACCTGGTTGATTGTGCCGGACGGGCCAGCGAGCTGAGCAATCCGCTCGCCTTCGCGCGTACCTACCTCCGCGGTCATCCACGCACCCTCACGCCTCTGGACATCTCGCCGGCGGGGGAGTACGAGGACACCTCGGGACTGCCATCCGTTGTGAGCGTCGAACTCGTCGGCGGCGCCGGTGCGGCCACGACCGTGACGATCGGATCGCGGCTCGCCCCGCTCGGCGGCCTCGCGACGCTGACGACGGCGAACACCGAGACCGCGCCGAAGCTGCTCTACCGAGCACTCCCCGTCGGAGCAGGCCGCACGATCACGTTTGACCTGCCGGCCAGCTGGTATTTCAGGGTGAAGGTGTCGGGTCCCGCACACGTTCGAAGCGTGAAGCAGCACTTCCCCTGAGGCGGCTCAGCAAGCCTGCTCGAGCGCGTCGAGTCGTGTCTGCGCGCGTCGCCGGCGGGTTTCGAGGTCGTCCTCGAGCCGCACCAACTCGGCCGCACGGGCCCGCACGAGCTCAAGCTGGCGCTCCAGGTGACCTAGCCCCTCTTTCAGGATCTGACGCATCCTCGCGGGATCGTCCTCTGCCGCCTGGAGTTCGGCTCGGAGCGCCTTACGCGCCTCCTCGGCCTGGACGATCCGCCCCAGCTCGTCGAGTGAGACGCCGAGCAGTGCCCGAAGTCTGAGCACCTCGCGTAGGTGCTCGACCTCTGCCTCTGTGTACAGGCGGTGAGTTCCCGAACGGCGGTCTCCGTGATCCCCGAGCAGTCCGATCTCCTCGTAGTAGCGGATCGTGCGGGCCGTCGTCCCCGCAAGCCGCGCGACATCCCCGATTCGCAGCGCCACGCCCGCGGTTTCGGTCGCGCTCACGGCTGCTGCTGTTGCTCGTGGCCCGGGCGCAACAGCGATACGCCGGCGCCGAGGAGCGCCGCGATCGCGAGCACCCACAGTGCCGCGTGCATGTTGTGAATGAACGGGGCGAGCTTCGTGGCGCTGAGGCCATGCGCGAGACCCGAGAAGATTCGGAAGAGTGTCGCGCGTGGGATGGCCGCCGTGACCATGGCCAACACAAAGGCGATCGACAGCACGGATCCGGTGTTCTGCAGCACGGTCCGAGCGCCGGCAGCGATCCCGCGGCGCTCGGGCGGGACAGCGCCCATCATGGCCGCCACGTTCGGGCTCATAAACGTCCCCGAGCCGATTCCGACGATCGCGAGGGTCACTGCGGCCCAGAGAAACGAGCTGTGCACCTGCAGCGTTGTCATCAGGCCGATGCCGAGAGCCGTGATCAGCATTCCGACCGCCGCGAGCGCGCGCGAGCCGTGGCGGTCGGCGTAGCTGCCGGCGAGTGGCGAGGAGATCAGCATCCCGAGCGCTAGCGGCATCAGCTTGAGCCCGGCGGTGACGGGGGAGTCCCCCTGCGCGCCCTGGAAGTAGAACACGAAGATGAACATCAGAGCGAATCGTGTGAGGCCGCTGATGAATGTCGCGGCCGACGCGGCGGCGAAGAGCGGGTTGCGGAACAGCGTCAGATCCATCATCGGCGCCCGGCCGCGCTGCTCGATCAACACCCAGGCCGGCAGCAGCACCGCCGCGGCGCCCAGGCCGGCGATGACGATTGGGTCGTTCCAGCCGGACAGTCCGCCGCGCGAGACCGCGAGGACGAGTCCGGTCAACCCGACCACGAACGTCGCCGTCCCTGCCAGGTCGAGCCCGCGCGTCTGATCAGGCTTTGCGAGCTCGCGCAGGATCAGCGCTCCCCAGATCGCGCCGGCCGCTGCCAGCGGGACGTTGAACCAGAAGACCCATGGCCAGGAGATCTCGACGAGCGCACCGCCGAGCACAGGCCCGACGACGAGCCCGATCGCAGCGATCATCATGTTTGTGCCCATCGCGAAGCCGAGTTGTCGCGGCGGAAAGGCGTCGGTTACGAGGGCGGCGGAGTTAGCGAACAGGAACGCCCCGCCGATGCCCTGGAGGATGCGCCAGAGGATCAGCTCGGTTCCGTTTGCGGCGAACCCGGCGCCGAGCGACGCGAGACCGAACACGATGAAGCCGCCGACGTACGCCTGCTTGCGACCGAACAGGTCAGACAGCCGTCCCGCGCTCAGCACGAGCACGGTCGAGGCGATCATGTAGGCGAGGATCACCCAGACGAGCGCGAGCAGGCTCGTATGCAGGCTGCGCTCGAGATCGGGGAGCGCGATGATCAGCGTGCCCGAGTTCGTCGCAGCCATCAGCATGCCGAGGCTCGTGCATGAGAGCGCCCACCAGCGATAGTTCGGGGAATCCGCGGCTACGCCGGGCCGGTGTTCCCCGAATGTCAGTGTGTGCGATCGCGTGCTCATCGACAGTTAACGTAAACGTCCGGTTGATGGTAGCAGGACCCCCTCGCACCCTGTCACGCTGTAGCCGTGTACGCCTCCGTCCAGCGCACCGCCCTCCGCGCCGCGTTCTGGACGCTCTGGCTTTCATCGTTCGTGCGCAAACCGCACGGCCGCGGGGTCAAGGCCCTGCTGATCAACGAAGGGGAGGTGCTGTTTGTGCGCCACACCTACGGCCCGCGCGAGTGGGAGCTGCCCGGCGGCGGCGCGCGGAAGCGCGAGGATCTCGTCAACGCTCTGCGCCGCGAGTTGCGCGAGGAGCTGGAGATCGGCTTCGCCGACGCCGACGCGACGATGATCGGTGTGTTCGCCGGCCCGGGGCGCTGGTCCGGCGTCGACGTCGGCTATTTCCGGGTCGAGCTTGCTGACCGCAACCTCACCCCCGACCCGATCGAAATCGCCCAAGTTGCGTGGTTTGACCCGATGGCGCCGCCGCTCCCGCTCGGCTGGCACGCCCGCAGGGCGCTGGACCGCCACCGTGAGGCGGTAGCATCGGCGTGAATGGTCCGGGGAGCCCCGACGGGGGCTGAGAGGGCGCCAAGCGCCGACCCGCTGAACCTGATCTGGATCATGCCAGCGAAGGGAGCCGAGAATGTCAGTCGAGCACCGCAGCACTTTTGATCCGGACGCGCCGCGCCGGACGCAGATGCATCTAGCGCGCAAGGGATTCGTCACACCCGAGATGGAGCGCGTCGCCGAGCGCGAGGACCTAGCACCCGAGCTGATCCGCGACGAGGTGGCTCGCGGCCGCATGATCATCCCGGCAAACGTCCACCACCGCTCGCTCGACCCGATGGCGATCGGGCTGAAGGCGCGCGTGAAAATCAACTCCAACATCGGCAACTCGCCGACCAGCTCGTCGCTCGCAGAGGAGGTCGACAAGCTGACGGTCTCCGAGCGCTGGGGTGCCGACACCGTCATGGACCTTTCGACCGGCAAGCGGATCGACGAGACACGCGAAGCGATCATCGAGGCGGCCAGCGTTCCGATCGGAACGGTGCCGATCTACCAGGCGCTCGAAAGCGTCGGGTCGATCGAGGAGTTGACCGGCGATGTGCTCGTCGACAACATCGCCCACCAGGCGCAGCAAGGTGTGGACTACATGACGATCCACGCCGGAGTCCGGCTCGAGCACCTGCCGCTCTGCCAGCACCGTGTCACCGGCATCGTGTCGCGCGGCGGCGGCATCCTCGCACGGTGGATGGTGGCGCACATGGCCGAGAACCCGCTGTACGAGCGCTTCGACGACATCCTCGACATCTGTGCCCGCCACGACGTGTCGCTATCGCTTGGTGACGGGTTGCGCCCCGGCTCGATCGCCGATGCATCGGACGCCGCGCAGTTCGCCGAACTCGAGACGCTCGGGCAGCTGACGCTGCGCGCGTGGGAGCGCGACGTTCAGGTGATGATCGAAGGCCCCGGCCACATCCCGCTCGACCAGCTCGAGATGAACGTCCGCAAGCAGCAGGAGCTCTGTCACGAGGCGCCCTTCTATACCCTCGGCCCGCTCGTGACCGACATCGCGCCGGGCTACGACCACATCACGAGCGCGATCGGCGCCGCGATCGTGGGCTGGCACGGGACGTCGATGCTCTGCTACGTGACGCCGAAGGAGCACCTCGGTCTGCCGAACGCGGAGGACGTCAAGCAGGGCCTGATCGCCTACCGGATCGCGGCGCACGCCGCCGACCTCGCGCGCGGAAACCGCGCCGCCGCCCAGTGGGACCGGGAGCTGTCGAAGGCGCGCTTCAGCTTCGACTGGAAGCGCCAGTTCGAGCTCGCGCTCGACCCCGAGACGGCCCAGGCGATGCACGACGAGACCCTCGCCGACGACTACTTCAAGACCGCCGAGTTCTGCTCGATGTGCGGCCCGAAGTACTGCCCGATGCACAACTTCAAGGACATCGACTGGGACGCCGTGCGCGTGGCGGTCGCCGACCGCAAGCGGACGCGCCTGGCCGCAAGCGCAGCGTGAGCGAGGCCGGTTGACGCGGACGCCCGCCAGCACACGCGTCGATGGCGCATCCTCGGACGCGGTCCGCGAGCGATTGCTGGACGCCTGGCGCGACGAGGTTCAGGCGACGATCGTCTACGAGCTCATAGCGCGGCGCGAGCAAGATCCGCAGCGCGCCGCCGTCCTGCGCAAGCTCGCTGCAGTCGAGCGGAGCCACCGCGAGCGTCTCGAAGCAAGAATGCGACAGCTGGCGATCGAGCTTCCCGACGAGCGCACGGTCACGCTTCCGCGCTGGCAGCGCCTGCAGGCGCGAATCGCGCCGGTCGAGAAGCTGCTCGCCCGCCAGGAGGCGCTGGAGGTCGCGATCGCGGCGCAGATTGAAGATGAGCCGACCGGCGACCCGAAGACTGATTCACTCCTCGACGCGATCAAAGCGGAGGAGGAACAGCACACGGTCGCGCTCGCCGATATGCGCAACGGCGGCACGGGCGACGTCGGCAACGCCACGACGGCCGCCGGCGCCGGCCGCAGCGACGGGGGGACACCGACGCAGGAGCGGCTCGGGCGGATCCTCGGCCGCGAGCGCTGGCACCGCTCGAACACCGGCTGGATCCCGGGCGCGATCTACGGCGCGAACGACGGCCTCGCAGCGGTCTTCGGCATCGTCGCCGGCGTGTCGGGCGCCACCGGCGGAACCCACGTCGTTCTCACCGCCGGGCTCTTCGGAGCGATCGCCTCGGCGCTCTCGATGGCGACCGGCGCCTATCTCGCCGAGCGCTCGACGACCGAGGTTGCGGCTGCCAACCTCGCCCACGAGCGCGAGGAGGTCCGCCGCCATCCCGAGGAGGAGAAGGAGGAGCTGGCGCTCTACTACGAGCTCAAGGGACTGCCCGCTGCGGAGGCAAAGAAGGTCGTCGAGCGCATCGCGCAGGATCCTGAGAAGCTCTTCCGAGCGATCGCCCTGGAGGAGCTTGGCAGCGCTGACGCTCAGCGGGCCGATCCGGTGCAGGCTGCGATCGCAGGCGGCCTGTCGACTGCGGTTGGGGCGATAATCCCCGTGATCCCGTTCTTCTGGCTGCGGGGCTCTACCGGCATCATCGTTGCGGCGGCCGTCTCGCTCATCGCGCACTTCGCGGTCGGCGCGGCAAAATCGGTCTTCACGCTGCGGAGCGCGTGGTCGGCAGGGCTCGAGATGACGCTGGCCGGCGTCCTGGTCGGCGGCGCAACCTACCTGGCTGGTCTCGCGATCGGGAGCTGAGCCCCGGGGTCGCGGGCCGTGCCCCGCACGGGATGCGACCCCGGCCGGACGGCGCATGCACCGTCCGGGTCTCCGGCGCACCCCGTTCGGTGCACAGGCATGCGCCGGAGACTAGGGAACCAGCACCCCGGCGCCCGTGAATCGTCCGGCGCGCAGGTCTGCGAGCGCCTCGTTCGCGGATTCGAGCGGGTAGGTGGTGACGTGGGTCGCGATGCCAGCCTGCTCGGCGAGCGGAAGAAACTCGAGCCCGTCCTCTCGAGTGAGGTTCGCCACCGAGCGGACCACGCGCTCTCCCCACAGGATCTCGTAGGGGAACGCCGGGATCTCGCTCATATGGATGCCGGCGCAGACCACGACGCCGCCCGGGCGCACCGCGCGCAGCGCGGTGGGAACCAGCGCTCCGACCGGCGCGAATACGATCGCCGCGTCGAGCTGCTCTGGGGGGTGCTCCTCCGAGCCGCCCGCCCACACGGCGCCGAGCGTGCGGGCGAGTTCCTGGGCGGGGGCGTCGCCTGCGCGCGTGAAGGCGTAGATCTCGCGGCCCTGCCACACGGCGAGCTGCACGAGAATGTGGGCGGAGGCGCCGAAGCCGTAGAAGCCGATTCGCGCCGCCTCGTCGCACATTCGCAACGAGCGGTAGCCGATCAACCCGGCGCATAACAGCGGCGCGAGTTGTTCGGGTGGGCCCTCGCCGGGGAGATCGAAACAGAACCGCGCGTCGGCGACGGCGAACTCGGCGTAGCCGCCGTCGACATCACAGCCGGTGAACCGCGCGTGCTCGCACAGGTTCTCGCGTCCCGCGACGCACTGCGGGCAATCGCCGTCGATCCAGCCGAGCCACGGCACGCCGACTCGCCGGCCGTTGCCTACCTCGCGCGCGACGATCTGATGACCGAATATCCGCGGCGGGTTTCCGACCACGACTTCGCCGTCGAGTAGGTGCAGGTCGGTGCGGCAGATGCCGCACGCTTCGACCGCCAGCAGCAGCTGGCCGGGCCCCGGATTCGGCACTGCGACCTCGATGAGGCGCAGCGGTGCGCCAACCCGCTCGAAGACCATCGCTCTCATGGTTGCCGGTGGCCCCTCCACGGTCCAATCCTTGCGCATCCGACCGACCGATCCGCTCGCAGCGGCCGCGGCGACTGGAGTCCCGCGGTTCGCAGGCGTGTGCGAGACTCCGCCGGTGGATTGGGCGCGCCTACTGCTTCGGCTGATCAGGATCTTCAAGCGCTATCGGGCCAAGCGGCGCGGCCTCTGACTTCGGGCCGAGTCTGGATGCCGCGGACGACCTGCGTCGCTCTGTCGCTCACGGTCACGCTCGCGGCCCTCGCCGGCTGCGGTGGCGGCGGCTCGGCGCAGCCGACGCCTCACTTCGCGGCGATCGCCGAGACGATCTGCGAGAACGCCGATCTCGCGATCATCGGACTGCCCGCCGAGGGCACCTCGCTGCATTCGCTGGCTCTGACGGCGAGCCGCGAGCTACCGATCGTCCGCAAAGAACTCCGTGAGCTATCGGTTCTCGTGGCTCCCGCCTCGCAGACGATGGAGTTCGCCGCCGCGCTTTCCAGCACGCGGCGGGAGACCGAGATCATCGCCAAGCTCGTCGCGGCAGTCCGCGCCGGCGCCACATCCAGGATCGCGACGCTGGCGCTCCGTGGAAACGTGGTCGACGGTCAGGCGAAGGCTGCGATGACCGCGCTCGGCCTGAAAGGGTGCGCGCGCGACGTGACGCCGCGATCGCGGGGCTAGACCTTTGTCAGCACCGTGCTGCGCAGCACCTGTCCGGCTGATCCGATCGCTTCGACTTTGAGGTAGGGCCCGCTCGTCGGCGCGACGATCGAGGTCTCAAAGCCCGCGTTCGGGTAGTTCCCGACCGGGACGAGTTGCGCTGCGCTGGCGCCCGCCAGAACGGTCCAGCTCGCCACATTGGTCGCTCCGTTCCAGCTGACATAGATCTGTGTCTTCCCGCCGACCGGCGGCGACGCGACGATCGACGGCGCGACCAGCGGTTGAGCGTTCCAGACGTAGCGGTATCCGCGGAAGCTGCTGGTCGACCCGAACAGCTGGAGCTGGAATGTGACAGTCCCAGAGGGCGAGAATTCCGACTCGATCCCGATCTGGCCCCAGCCGACGAAGGCGTCGCCGTTTGGCAACTGTTGGACATTGCCCTGGCTGTCGGACACGATCGGGTGGTTGGGGATTTCGAGCTGCCGGGCGACCGTCGCGGTGTTGTTCTGCGTGTCGAGCGCGAGCACGAGCCCACGCGACTGGTCGCTCTCCTGCGGCGAGTCCTCGTTGTCGAACATGCTGATCTCGTACTGGCCCGGGGTGCTGTCCGGAAGCATCTCGACATCGTGCTGCCAGGCGAATCGCGCGCCAGGACCGAGAGCGAAGGTGCTGTGCTTCCCGCCGACCTGCCAGATCACGGCACCGCTCGCGGCGCTCAGCAGGTAGCTGGCCCAGGTATTTCGCGACGAGACGAGAATCGTGCCGTCAGGCAGCGGGTCGATCGAATTGATGTGGAAGTAGTCGAGCACCGTCGCGGAGTAGCGCGGGATCGGCATGTAGGTGTCGGCGGGAGGAACGTGTGTCAGCGCGTTCCACTGCCACATGACGAGGCCCGTCTTGATGTCGATCTCCTGGACGACGCCGTCGTCGAGCAGACCGTTGCTCGGGCCGCCGATGCTGTGGAGGTTCCAGTGGATCGGTGCATAGGCGGTGATGAACGCGGTGTTCTGCGGCGTGATCTGGAACTCGTGCAGATCGGCGTAGAGGCCATTGCCCGCGTACACCTTCGCCAGCGGCGCATAGTTCGCGCTGTAGATCTCATCGACTCCCTGGCCGTGCAGCTCGATGGTCCTGCCCTGCCACCACGTCAGCACGGGCTTGCCGAGATAGGTCTGCACGTTGAAGTCGAAGGCGCGCGAGGGGTAGTTGGTTGGGTGAAACCAGACGAGCGTTCCGGTCGGGCTGACGATCATTGGCCCGGCTTGGCCGGGCCCCGAGTTGGGGGCTACGAAGATGTCGCCGAGCGTTGGGTCGGCGGCAGGAACGGTGACCGCGACCGACGGCGGTATGAGGTCGCGGCGGGTGTGAAACCGCTGCACGTTGGTCGCTGTCAGCGGCTGGGGCGGCGCCGGGGAATACTGCGGCAGCTTGTACGGCGCCGCCACGTAGAACAGCGTGCTGACGCGTTCGCTCAGACTGCCGACGACGATCTTCGCCGAGACAGTTACGCGCTCGCCGGGCTCGAACGGCGTCGTGGGGCGGAAGCTTCCGCCGGTGCCGGTCGAGTAGGACTCGAACTTGCCGCTGTGGCGACCGGTCCGTGAGCCCATGACCACGATACCCGTGACGTCAGCCGCGGGCGCGCCGAGGAAGCTGATCTGGGTTCGCGGGTTGGCGTCGGGCGTCCCGAGCATCGGCGACAGGGTCTCGGGCGGAAGCGCGGGCGGTGTCGTCGTGCCCGTTGTGCCCGTCGTCCCACTTGGACCGGTCGCGGCTCCGATGGCCGCCGCGGGGTAGGCCGCGGGCACGATTACGAGCGCCATCAGGCCGGCGAGGCACGCACGCAGGACCCAGCGAAGCATCCCGCGTGTAAAGCCGCCCGAGTCTCCGGTTGGCCCGTCTTCCCTCGGCAGTGTCAGATTCGCGGGCGGCAATAGGCCATGGGGTTGCCCGCCTCACGCGGGGTCCCGGACCGCCAGCTTATCCGCTGCCGCCACGACCGGTCGCACCCACACGCCGATTGTGGCTCAATCACCTAGGGTGTCCCCGACCCGTACGACTGCCGATCCCGCGGAGCCTCTCCTTGCACGTCGACCCCTACATCGTCCTCGGCAGCGCCGTGATCGGCCTCCTCGTCGGCATGACCGGAGCGGGTGGCGGTGCGCTGATGACGCCGATGCTGATCCTGCTGTTCGGAATCACCCCGTCAACAGCTATCTCGAGCGACCTCGTAGCGGCGGTCGTGATGCGCCCGTTCGGCGCGGCAGTGCACCTTCGAAAGGGCACGGTGAACCTGCGCCTCGTCGGCTGGATGGTGCTGGGCTCCGTGCCGATGGCGTTCGTGGGCTCCTACCTTCTGCACCTTCTGGGCAACTCGAAGCACGCGCAAGACCACATCGAGGTCGCACTGGGGTGCGCGCTGCTCGCGGGCGCTGCGGCGATGGCGTTCCGCTACGTGCTGGACCGCAGGCGCGGCGAGCGCCGTGAAGCGATCGTCCACCACGTCACGCCAAGGCCCCTCGCGACGCTCGTCATTGGCATGATCGGCGGGATCATCGTGGGCCTGACGTCCGTCGGCTCCGGATCGCTGATGATCGTGCTGCTGATGTTCGTCTATCCGATGCTCGGCGCGAACCAGCTGGTCGGGACCGACCTGACGCAGGCGGTTCCGCTGACGCTTGCCGCCGCACTCGGCGCGCTGGCTTTCGGCCACGTCTCGTTCGGTGTCACGATTTCGCTTGTGATCGGGAGCGTGCCGGCGGTGCTGGTTGGCTCGATGATCTCCTCGAGCGCGCCCGACCGCTACGTTCGGCCTGCGATCGCGTTCGTGATCCTCGCTTCCGGCCTCAAATATGTCGGCCTCGACACGACGACCCTCGGCTGGGTGTTGTGCGGCGTGCTGCTCGCGCTCGCCGCCACGTGGATCGCCGTTGCGCGTCCGTGGCAGAGCGCGACGGAGCCGGAGGTGCTCCCGCCGTCCTGACGCGCGACGCGCGCGCGTCGTGTCCCGGTGCCGCGAGCGCCGGGGCAAGGAGCGACGGCGCTCGCGGCTAGCTAGCCTGCCGGAGCTTTGCGACGCGCGGCGCGCGCTTTGGCGCGGGCGGGGGCGGGGCCGAGGCCGCTCCGTCCGTCGCGTACCAGTCGCGCCAGATCAGCTTGTAGACCGGAATGCGACGCGGGATGGTGCGGATGCCCGGCAGGAAGGGGAGCAAGACGAACGCCGCACTGAGCAATCCCATCACCGCCATCACGAACGCATCGGCGTTGTCGGCCTCCGATGTCGTGAACGGCGGGACCTGGTACCAGAAGGTGTACAGCCACAGCCAAACCTGCCCGGGGTAGCTGCCGGTCTCGTTCATCATTCCCCACTGCGTCCCCTGGAGGTGCTGGTAGGTGGCGCGGTTGCTGAGGGCGCTCCCGTCTTCCATGAAGAGCAGCGGCTTGGTGTAATCGGTCTGGTAGAACTGCTTGCTCGTGAGGAGCGCGCCGTCGAGTCCGCCGCTCTGCGCCAACGCAAGCAGTGAGCTCATCATCGGCGCCACGGGGCCGTAGTTGCCGGCGGGAAGCGCAACCGCACCCTTTGGATTCGAGCTGGCCTTCGCGAGCGCCGTGGAGTAGGCGCCGGTCCACGCCGCCTGTTCGGTGGCCGGGGCGTGGACATAGTGCGTCACTGCTGCCTGAAGCGAGGGGTCGTCGGGAATCGCCCGCAGCGGAGCGATCACGAAATCGTAAGCTGAGTTGACCGGATGGCTGACGCCGAGCCACTTCTCGAGGTAGATGAAGAACACGTGCTGTCCGCTCGAGGCATGGTTGTAGGGCGGCCCGTAGCCGGCTGTGTCGCTGCTCCCGTCGAGCTCAGCCACCGCGGTGGTGACAAAGTCTGCGGGCATCTGGCGCGACCAGGTCTGGATCGTGGTCGGCGGCAGGTCCGGTGAGGAGAGAAAGATCGTCAGGAGCAGCGCGATGAGCGTCACGACGCCGGTCGCGACGCAGACCTCCTTGATGATGTCGTACGGCCGGTAGGGACCGTCGTAATGACTGGCCGCGTCGTTCAGCTCCGCGTTGCTGAGCCGCACGCGCATCATCGCTTCGCCGTGACCGGGCCGACGCTGTCAGCGAGCGGAATCGGCGGCACGATGCCATGCCTGCGGACCAAGAGGATGTGAAGCGATACGAGCCCGATCACGAGCACCGGAAACAGCAGCACGTGGAAGCTGTACATCTGGCCAAAGTTGAGCGGGTTGAAGAACGCGCCGACGCCGAGCGAATTGAGGCCGTCCTTGCCCTGCGTTGCGATCCATTGCGAGTCGAAGTTCTGCTGCGACACGTAGCCGGTGAAGGCGCAGGGGATCGCGATGATGAACGTCACGGCGCCGGTTATCCAGACGCGGGCCCGGCCGCCGCGCCACGCCGCCATCCAGAACTTACCCCAGAGATGGATGACCATGAAGAAGAAGAAGAGCTCCACCGACCAGAGGTGGATGCTGTTGAAGAAGTGGCCGATCGACTGAACGTGCCACCAGGCAGGGCCCTTCAGCGCGAGGATCGAACCTGACGCGATGATCACCACGAGCGAGCCGATCGTCAGCGCACCGAAGAGGTAGATCGCCGACGTCATGTAGGCCGGCTGGGAGTCGGGGAACAGGCGCTCCGGCGGCAGGTTGCGCAGCCCGAACTCGCGAACCTTGCCGGTCCACGAACTCATTTGTGTCTCCCGGGTCGTTTCGAGCCGGGCGCGCGCAGGAACAGCGCGGCGCCGAACACGACGAACATCAGCACGATCACCACGACGTTGGGCACCGACATCAGGAAGAAATGCCAATGCACGTAATGCGGCGTGCCGTTGAGGTTGATGATTGAAGAAACCATGAGGAAAATCTCTCGGACGAGCGCCATCTTTACCATGCGCTCGGACGCGGTCAAGGGGAGAATGCGAGGTCGGGTAGTCAGTGCGGACCGGCCTGCGTAGTAACCCGCAGGGCTCTGGGCTACACCGCTACGCGCACGAGGACGAGTCCCGTCGCGACGAGGACCAGCCCTGCGGAAAGCGCGATGAGCGCCCCCTCGAGCGGAGCGATGAGCGCCGCTTCCGTCAGTTGCACGACCGTCCCGTCGCTCGCGACCAGCCGCCCCTCGACGGTTTTCGTGCGTCGACGCAACTCGCGGACCGGCATGCTGAGACGTCGCTGAGCGAGGGTCAGGAGGAAGCAGCCCGCCGCGACAAATATGCCGGCGGGGCGCACCACCAAGTCCTGGAAGAAGTAGCCGGTGAAGGCGGGGAAGGCTCCCCAGGCGAACCCGAACCAGAAGGCGTTGTGAAACCGTCCGCCGAGTAGCTCGAGGTTGTAGGCGGGAACGAGCAGCGCCCCCACCGCGATCAGCGGCACCAGGAGCGCTGAGACCGCGATCGCCGCGTAGGTCCCAATCGCAATCGCCCCCGCGAGGGAGGCGCCCGCGAGGGCGAGCAGCGCCCGCCGGGACAGCGTCGTCCGCAGCGGCCTACCGTGCAGCTCATCGAGAGCGTGGGCGCTGACGCCGACAGCCAGCAGGAATGCGCCGAGGACCAACAGCAGGCGATCCACGCGGAACGCGGGCGCCGCAGCGGCCCCGAGCGCGACATAGCTCAGGTGCCATGCGGTGTACGGCGGGTGAAGCAGCGTGACCAGGTCGCGCCAGCCGCCAGGGCGCAGCGCGTAGAACGCCGGCCGCCGAGTCTCAGCCGGCGCGCTGGCCACTGCGCCTTCCCGACATGACGAGGCCTGCGCCGAAGCTCGGACGAAGCTCGGTCACGGCTTCGATGCCGCTGGAGCGCCACAGCTGCGCGATATCGGGCTCGCGCTCGTACAGCTCCTCGATGTTCGGCCCAAGGAAACGTCCGACGTCGAACCACGCCTTGGACACGAGCCGTCCGGCCGCCGGCAGGCCCACGCGCGTGTGGATACGCCACATCGCTCGCAGCGCGCGCACCCCTGGGACCCCGAACTCGACCATGGCGATCCGCCCACCCGGCTTCACAACGCGCGCCAGTTCGCGCATCGTCGCCGAGCGGTCATCGACGTAGCGGAGCAGGTAGGTGAAGGTGAGCGCGTCGAACTCGCCGTCGGCGAACGGGAGGCGCTCCGCCTCGCCGACCACGAGGGTGACCCGGCCGGCAAGGTCGGGCTGGGCGGCGACCGCAGCGGCGGCCACCCCGAGCATCGCTTCGTTCTGATCGAGCGCCACAACCGTGGCGCCGCGTCGCGCGAGCCCGAGCGCCACCAGCCCTGTTCCCGTGGCCACGTCGAGCACGCGGTCGCCGGGACGCGGGTCGATCGCTTCGATCAGCAGGCGACGCCAGCGTGGGTCCTGCCCGAAGCTGAGCAGAGCCCCCATGCGGTGGTAGCCGCGCGGCAGGCCGTCGAAAAGCGCGAGCGCCTGGCGCTTGCGGGGCGAGCGAAGGCTGTCAGGCGAGGCTTCCACCGCCGCTAGCCTACGCCGAAGCGCGCCCCGCGTCCGCTAGGCTGCGGCGCGTGCGCTCGGCCTTCCGCAACACGACTTCGGTCCTCTTCGTCGCGGTTCTCGCCCAGATCGGGTTCGCGGGATACGGCGCGTTCCGCGCGATTCACGCGGCCGATCATCACGCGGTGACGAAGAAGACGATCGAGAGCGGCTTCGACATCCACGGCGTGCTCGGCGCCGCGATCGTCCTCGCCCTGGTGCTGCTCGTGTTGATCGCGGCGGTGGGCCGGCTCGGAGGGATCGAGCTCCGCGCCTCCGGCGTGCTCGCTGCGCTCGGCATCCTGCAGGGCGTTCTCGGGGCCGTATCGACGAGCGTCCCGGCGCTCGGCTTTCTGCATGCCATGAACGCTCTGGCGATTCTCGCCGTCACCGGCTGGCTCGCGCACCGCTTGGGCAGCGAGCACCGCCTGGCCGCGAAGGCCACCGGCGCCTAGGACCGCAGTCGGGAGCGTTCGTTGACTGAAGACGGCGGCTCCACTCTCGCGGCCGCGCTCGCAGCCTCGATCGCTGTCGACGAAGCCGGTCTCGGCAACGTCTGGCCCGTGTTCGGGGACTCGGCGCTCTTCTCGCGCGTGATCCAGGCGCTCGCGGCGCCGTTGCGCGGTGCCGTCGACAAGGTCGCGGGGATCGAGTCGCGCGGGTTCGTCCTCGGCGCGGCCGTCGCCGGCCACCTCGGCGTCGGCTTCGTCGCGATTCGCAAGAGCGACGGGCTCTACCCCGGCGAGACGCTGAGCGCCCGAACGAGTGCCGACTACCGCGGCCGCGAACACGTGTTTCGCCTGCAGCGCGCGGCGGTCGATGCCGGCGAGCGCGTCGCTCTCGTCGACGACTGGTTCGAAACGGGCAGCCAGGGCCTCATCGGGCGCCGGTTGCTCGAGGACGCCGGCGCGATCTACGCCGGCGCCAGCATCATCATCGACCAGCTGAGCGACGAGCGGCGCGCGGCGCTGGCACCCTGCCACGCCCTGCTCGCCTCCAGCGCGCTCTCTGGGCGCTAACGGTGCCCCGGTTCGCCGAACCGGGGCACGGATGGCGAAGCGCAGCGTTCAGCGCGGTTGCGGGACGATCCGGATGTAGGGCTTCGGCGACTTCCAGCCGTCGGGGAAGAGCTCCTTCGCCTGCTCGTCGGACACGGAGCCCGCGATGATCACGTCGTCGCCGTCCTTCCATTGCGCCGGCGTCGCCACCCTGTGCTTGGCGGTCAGCTGCAGCGAGTCGATGACCCGCAGCACCTCATCGAAGTTGCGACCGGTCGTCATCGGGTAGACGAGGATCAGCTTGATCTTCTTGTCCGGGCCGATCACGAACACGTTGCGCACGGTTTGGTTGTCGGCCGGCGTGCGTGCCGCGGGATCGCCCTCCGTGCTCGCCGGCAGCATCCCGTAGAGCTTCGAGACGTTGAAATCGGAATCGCCGATGATCGGGTAGTTGGGCGCCGTTCCCTGTGTCTCCTCGATGTCCTCGGCCCAGCCTGAGTGCTTGTCGACCGGGTCCACCGAGAGACCGATCACCTTGACCCCGCGACGGTCGAACTCCGGCTTGATCGAGGCCATGTAGCCGAGCTCGGTCGTGCAGACGGGCGTGAAGTCCTTCGGATGTGAGAACAGCACGGCCCAGGAGTCGCCGATCCAGTCGTGGAAATGGATCGGTCCCTCTGTTGTTTGGGCCTCGAAGTCAGGCGCTGTGTCTCCAAGATGCAGTGACATGTTTGCTCCCAGTTAGACGGTTCTCGGGGCGCGGCCGCCGAGCCGTGCTCGGGCCTCGGGTTCGGGCTCAGTGGCCTGCCGTAGCGTTCTCGCAACTCAAATTCTACAAAACCGGACCAACTTTCGGGGATATACCTCGAGGGCTCCTCGAACCGGCGGGTTTCTCGCGCGCCAGCGCAGCTGGCGGATAGCCTGCGGCGATGGGCTCCACGGACCAGGCATTCGCCGCGTATGTTCAAGCGTTCGTTTCGGAGCCTGCCAGGCTGCCCTCGCCCGCCGGTGGGGAGACGGACGATCTTTCGGCTCAACGGGTGGTGTTCGACGCGGGACTCGGCGATGACGAGTTTGCCGCGATAGAAGCGCGTTTCAGGTTCACGTTTCCTGCGGACCTGCGAGCACTCCTTGCAGTCGGGCTTCCAGTTTCCGACGGCTTCCCGAACTGGCGTTCAGCGCCGGAGGACGATCTCGAGCGACTGCTCGAGTGGCCCGCCGACGGCATCTGCTTCGACATCGAGCGGTCGGGGTTCTGGCTGGGCTCCTGGGGTCCCAAGCCGCTCGATTTGGACGCGGCCGTCTCGATCGCGCGTGAGCGGATCGCACAGGCCCCCACCCTGATACCGATCTACCGCCAGCACTACATCGCCGACGAGCCGCCGGTGGCCGGTAACCCGGTGTTCTCGGTACACAAGCGCGACATCATCGTCTACGCCGACGGCCTCCACGAATACCTCGAGCGGGACTTCAAGGCGCGTGAGGTTGGAACCTCGACTCGGGCGCGCGCGATCCGCTTCTGGAGTGATCTGGCCGCGTAGCGCCGCACCACGACTGACCAGCTGCCGACCGACCACACACCGCGGCGGAGGAGTGGGACATGAAATCCCACCAGCCCGCGAACCTCACGGTCGCGGCCCGGCTTCGATGCGGATGAGAGGACTCGAACCTCCACAGAGTTACCTCCACACGGACCTGAACCGTGCGCGTCTACCAGTTCCGCCACATCCGCAGGCTCTCGCGGCGACGATAGCAACTGCTGCGCCGCCGGCGTGGCCTGGAGCCTCTGCTAGCCTCAGGCGCCGGTCCGCGCCGCTATCGTCCAGGGGACTAGGACGCCGCCCTCTCACGGCGGAAACCCGGGTTCGAATCCCGGTAGCGGTATGGCAATAACGACCTCACGCACTGTCGTCCGCATCGGTGGCGCGCGAGCTGTCATCGAGCCTGACCCTGTCAATCGACGCGCGGGCGGCGAGCATCGACGGCCTTATCGGTGCTCGGCGATGCTCCGATGAGCGCTGGCAGTGGCGATCGCCCGCTGCTGTCTGTTGTGCTTGCGATGCGAGAGGACTCGGACGACCTCGGCCCGGTGCTCTCGGCCTTGCTGCCGCAGGCTCGAGCGCTCGGCGTGGAGGTGCTCGTGGTCGGGGCGACCGGTGGAGCGGACGCGAACGACGCGCGGCTCGTTCCCCTCGCTGACCCAAACGTGCTCCGCCTGCGGATGGTCGGTGCCCACGAGGCGCGTGGAGAGATCGTGGTTTTTGGCGAGGACCACGCCGTTCCCGATCCCGACTGGTGCGAGGCGATAATTCGGGCGCACGCCGAGCACCCCGAGGCGGCGGTGGTGGTCGGCTGTTTCCGCAACGGAACCGACCGGACTCTCGCGGGACGGGCGAACTTCTTCTCCTACGCCTCTCCGTACGCGCCGCCGATGCCCGTGCTGTCGCAGTTGCGACCGCCCCCGATATCGCTCATGTCGTTCAAGCGCACCGCGCTGGACGGTAAGTGCGAGCAGGTCGGGGACCTCGAAGCGAGCGTGCTCCCGGGTCTGTTCGAAGCCGGGCAGATGGTCGCCGACGACCGCGTGCTGGCGGACCACTTTCAGGACCACGGTCTCGCGTGGTCGATCGCGAACGGTTATACCTGCGCCCGCGCGTCATATGGCTACCAGCGCCGCGTCCTCCGGTGGCGCGAACGGCTGGCGCAGGCACGCTGGTCCCTTCTTCACTGGCCGCCACGCCTGTTTGGAGAGGCGCGTGCCGGGACTCGCGGTGAGAAGGATCGCGCCCTGATCCTCGGTGTTGTGGCGTTGATCGCCGTCGCCACGGCGGTGGGTGCCGCGGTCGGATCGCTATTCGGCCCCGGATCCTCGCCCGATCGCGTTCCGTAGCGCTCGTCGCGCTGCTGTGGCGGTGCGGCCTACCCCAACGAGCCTGGGGCGGGTGTCGGCGTGCCCGTGCCGCCGGCGCTGGCGCCGCTCGCAGTCGTGTGGGCGATCGCCGTTCGGGTGCGGATGTGCGCGAGACCGTAGCGTCGCCGCCGATAGGCCGGGATCTTGCGAGCCGCGGCCTGTTCGATTCCGACCGCTGCCGCGGCGACCGCGGCGCCGGCGAACACGTCGAGCAGGAAATGGTTGCCGGTGGCGAGCACGACGAACGCGGTGAGGAACGGGTAGAGGACCGCGAGCGCGCGGGCGACCCGGCTCTCGAACACGGTCCAGACGACCACGGCGCACCACGACGCCCACGCGATGTGCAGCGATGGCATCGCGGCGTACTGGTCGGCGGTTGACGCGAGGGCGCCCTGATGGAAGTCGCCGACCGCGCCGGTGATCGCGATGATGTCGCGGAAGCCGTGCGAGGCGAGCATCCGCGGCGGCGCCACCGGGTAGAGCCAGAAGACGACGAACCCGATCAGGTTGACCACCACGAGCTGCGTGCGAAGGGGCCGGTACGCGCGTGGCTTGCGCCACCACAGATAGCCGAGCAGCCCGAAGGTCACGAGAAAGTGGGCCGCAACGTAGTAGTAGGAGACCGCGAGCCCGAGGGTCGCGTGCGATGCGAACCACCGGTCGAGACCCAGCTCGGGCGAGATGTTCAACGAGCGCTCGAGCGAGAGCAGGCCGGCGGCGTTATGGAGCGCCGCCACGCGACGCAGCGGGGCAAGGTTGTTGATCTGGTCGTAGAGCCACAGCAGCCAGATGACGACGATCGCCTCGAGCCAGACCGGGGCCCGCCCGTCGGCGCGCGTGAAGATGCGCCGGATCAATTGCGTGCCGACGCGCTCGCGACTCACCGTCGCCACCACGGCAGCCGGAGACGGCCGCGGGGTGGCGGGTACACCTGCCGGATGCTCGGCGGAACCTTGCGCGTGCTTAGCCATTTGATCGTGGTGGCGCACTGGAATCGGATGGAGCTGCGGGCCTGAGCCCGTGACCGCGGATCGTGCTGCAGAGTGAAATCTAGTTGTCCGAGCATACGGGCGCGAAAACCGCCCGTATGCAGGATGAATTCGCCGCTCCAGCGGCGCCCAATAGGCTCCGACCGTGTTGTTCGCTTCGATTCCGAGTCCGTCGAGCAACGGGATCCACCTCGGCCCGCTCTTCATTCACGCCTACGGGCTCGCCTACGTGGCGGCGGTCGCGGCTGCGATCTTCATCACGCGCCGCCGCTGGAGGGCGGTCGGCGGCGACCCGGACCTCGTCTACGACGTCGCCCTATGGGGGTTCCCCGCCGGGGTTGTCGGCGGGCGCCTGTACTTCGTCGCAACGAGCTGGAACGAGGTTCCAAAGCACTGGTGGGGGCCCTTCGCCATCTGGGACGGCGGGATGGGGATTTGGGGTGGCATCGCGCTCGGTGCGGCGGTTGGGTTGTGGGTCCTGCGCCGGCGAGGTGCCGACCTGCGCCTGTTTATGGATGCGGCCGCGCCTGCGCTGCTCGTGGCACAGGCGATCGGGCGGATCGGGAACTACTTCAACCAGGAGTTGTTCGGCGCGCCGACATCGCTCCCGTGGGGCCTTCAGATCGCGCCTGGTCACCGTCCCGCCGGCTACCTGCAGGACGCGACGTTCCAGCCGATGTTCCTCTACGAGCTTCTGTTCAACCTCCTGTTAGCCACAGCCCTCGTCTGGATCGGCAAGGTTCGAGCGGTTCGCCCGCCCGGCCTTTTCGCGCTCTACGTCGCCGGTTACAGCGGGTTCAGAATCTGGGAGGAGACGGAGAGGATCGATCCGTCGAAGTACCTGTTCGGCCTTCGGCTCAACCTGTACGTCGCCTCGTTGCTCTGCCTGGTCGGTCTTCTCTGGTTCGCCTGGACACAGAGACGGGGAGCTTCGGCCGGCTAGCCGGGGGGCGTCACCCGATCGCGGCGGCCCGCTCGCCGCGCAGCGACAGGTCGGCGCATTCGGCGCAGACCGATGCAGGGATCAAGCCCAGCCCCATCAGGCGTGCGAACAGCGCGCAGCCGACGCAGATCGCGAAGATCGACTCGAGCCCCGACGCCACGATCATCATGGCGAGCAGCACGATGACGATCCAGCCGGGCCCACCGGCAAGCGCGAGGACCGCTCCGGCGACCGTCAGTGCGGCGCCGATCCCCTGCGCAAAACGCTTCGGGGGTCCCGGGACTGCCTTGGGTGCACCCAGCCGCGGCGCAACGAGCGACGTGGCGATCCGCCCGAGCGGGCTGAGCGTCGGCCCGGTCAGCACACGAGCCAGGAAGCCGTAGGCTAGGACCGCGATCATCCAGTAGGCGCCTGTTGCGAGCGTCAGGATCGAGAGGGCGAAGACGACCCCGGCGACGACACGTGCAGCCTTCTCGTTGACCGGGTTGGGGAACGCGAGGAGTCGGCTCACCCCCACGAGTCTACAAACCGCACCTATCGGGTTAGGTATCGGCGCCCGCTCGCAAATTCCGCGAAGCGCCCGGCGATCCGTCCGACCCCACGATCTACGCTGCGCCAAGATGCCGAAGAGGTCCCCCGCGCGGACGGTCGTGATCGACATGGGGTCGAATTCGTTCCGACTCGTGGTGTTCGACTACACCCCCGACCGCTGGTGGCGGCGCAGCGACGAGATCTACGACGGGGTCCGGATCGGGGCCGGGTTACTCGACCGCGGCTCGCTATCGCCCGAGCGCGTCGAGCGGGCGCTCGAGGTGATGGTCGTCTACGCGCACTTCTGCTCGGCCAGCGGGATACCGGCCGGCAGCGTGAGGGCGGTCGCCACGAGCGCGATTCGCGACGCCACCAACGGCGCCGAGTTCGCCGAACGGGTCAGGCGCGAGACCGGGATCACGGTTCGCGTCCTCAGCGCCGACGAGGAGGCCCACTACGCCTACCTCGCGGCGATCAACTCGACGACGCTCGTCGACGGGGTTGTCCTCGATCTCGGCGGGGGCAGCCTCCAACTGGTTCACGTCGGCGCGCGAGCGGCGCTCGCGACTGCTTCGTGGCCGCTCGGCACGGTCCGGATGACCGAGCGGTTCTTCTCCGACAAGCGGTCGGCAAGCAAGCAATGCGTGGTGCTGCGAGACCACGTGCTCGGCGAACTGAGCACCGCTTTGTGGCTCGCCGGGGCGGGAGAAGCGATTGTCGGGATGGGGGGGACGGTGCGAAACCTCGCCGCCGCGGCCGCCACAGCCGCGGAGCGTGCGGGCCTCGGGGTACAGGGATACCACTTGTCGGCCGAAGCGCTGAGCGCTCTGATCGACGAGCTGGCGAGCCGCCCCGAGTCGGCGCGAGCGCAGCTTCCAGGTATCAAGCCGGAGCGGGCGGGGGTGATCCTCGCCGGTGCCGTCGTTGTAGCTGCCGTGATGGAGGCCGCGGGCGCTTCGCGTGTCGAGGTGACTGAGGCCGGCCTGCGTGAAGGCGTGTTTTTCTCGTCCTATCTCGCGCATCGCGACCCGCCGCTGTTCGAGAACGTCCGCGAGGCGAGCGTCCTGAATCTCGCTTCGCAGTATCAGGACGACCTGGCGCACTGCCGCCACGTCGCCCATCTCGCGGTGGCTCTGTGGCACGCGCTGGAGGCCGTGGGCGCGACCCCGTCGACCGATCTCCCCGCCGCGGAGCTTCTGTGGGCGGCCGGAATGCTGCACGACATCGGGATGGCGATCGACTACGACGACCACCACCGGCACTCTCGCTACCTCGTGCTCGCCGCGGGACTCCCCGGCTTCAGTCAGCGGGAGCAGGCGTTGCTCGCACAGACCGTCCGTTACCACCGCAAGGGCTCGCCAGAGCTCGGCGAGCTGGCCACTCTCTGTGAAAGGGGCGACGAGCGCCTATTGACCGCGCTCGCGGCAGTGGTTGCTCTCGCCGAACATCTCGACCGCAGTCGTGATGGGACGATCGAGGTCGCCGGGCTGCACGCCGACAACGGATCGCTTGCACTCGAGCTCGAAGTCTCGCGACGCGGCGACGAGGTCCTCGCCCGTTGGGGCGCCGAACGCCAGTCCGAGCTGTTCCGGCGGGCCTTCGGTCGCACGCTCACCGTGGCCTGAGAACGCGCGTCCTCTACCCTGAAAGGCGTGCACGAGGATGTCTACGACCTCTACCTCCGCGGCAGCGAGCTCCTCCAAAAGGGCGATTTTGCCGCCGCGACAGTCCCGCTGACCCGCGCCCGCGAGCTGGAACCAGACAAGGCGTCGATTCGCGAGGCGCTCGGCCGCGCGCTGTTCGGCGCCCAGCGCTATCGCGAAGCCGCTGCAGAGTTCGATGCCGTCGCCCAAACCGCGCCGACCAACGACTACGCTCACTTCTGCCTCGGTCGAGCCCTGCAGCAGCTCGGCCGCCACAACGAGGCCTGCAGGCCGCTCGCGATCGCCGCGTGTCTACGCCCCGAACGCGCCGAATACCGCGCCTACCGCGACCGCTCGCGGCGCGCCGCCTCGCAGCTTCGCTAGACCTAACTCGCTTCGTCCGCCGGCGGCGTCCGTGTCGGAGGGGACGGCAATGGCGGCCTGGCAGTGAGCTTCGTCGTGATTCTCGCCGCCGCGACCGCGCTGCTGGCCGGCGCCGGAGTCAGGATCTGGTGCGTGCGCCGCGCCCGCACGACGGGGCCGGTGCGTGTGATCGTCGAGCCCTATCGCAACGACCGTGCGCAGCCTGACGCGTTCGTTCAGACGCTCGGGTCGCTCCACTCCCTACTCTGCGGATCGCGTGGCGCCGGGCGGACGATCGTGCTCGAGGCCCATCTGGACCGCCGTCGCGGTGGCGCCCCCCTGGCGTGGTTCTCATTGTGCTGCAGCGCGGGGCTCGAGCGGCACGTCGAGGCGGCGCTCCGAAACAGTTATCCGAACGTGCGGCTCCGCGCGCTGCGCTCGCCGATTGACTGGCCGCCCGCGGTCGTGACGCTCCGCCGCCAACAGCCAATCCACAGCGGGATCTCGAACCCTCGGGGCCTCCAACAGGGCTGTGCCATCGACGCCGACTCGTTGCTGGGCGCGATGGCGGCGGCCGGCCCTCCGGCAACCGTACAGCTGACCCTCCGCCCTGCGCCGCGGCTGGTCGAAGCGATTGTGGCGGCGGCCGGCGCGCGTGCTGACGCGACCGATGAGCCGCGCGCCGAGGTTGCGCCGGGGGCGCTGTTCTGGGCGCACGCGCGGATCCTCGCCCGTGATCATCTGCGGGCTCGCGCGATTGCGGGCGCGTTGCGCTCCACGTCGACCGTCGCACTCGGCGCCCCGCGTCGCAGTCACGCTCCGACGGCGGTAGGGCTCGGATCGCGGTCGATGCCGCGCGGTCCGCGGTGTCTGTTTCGTGCGGCAGAGCTTGGCGGGTTGTGGGGGCTACCGTCGCCCGACTTCACGGCCCTCCCGTGTCTGCGACAGGCGTTGCCAATCGCACCGGCGCCGCCCGGAATCAGCCGACCACTGGCAGGCCGTGGGCTCCTGCGGGACGAGCACGGCAGCGTGACGGTGGGGCTCGATGTTCGCCGCCAGCACATCGCTGTCGTCGGAGCCGTGGAGCAGGGAAAGAGCTCGTTCCTGGTTGCCAGTGTCCGCGATGATCTCACTCGCCCAAATTGCGCGGTCATCGTGCTGGACCCCAAGGGCGACGCGGCGGATGGGGTCCTGAGCGTTGTTCAGGACGATCGCACATGCACGCTGCTCGACATGGCAGCACCGAGCTGTGGATTCAACCCGCTCGCTGTCGATGCAGCGCCCGACGCGATCGCCGATCAGGTGGTCGGCGCCCTGCGTTCGCTGTTCAGCGAGGGCGAGGTTCGAGGGAGCTCGGACCGCTACCTGCGAAACGCGATCATCGCCGCGCTCGGGTGCGATCGGTCGGCGAGCCTCTGGGACGTGGCCCGGCTGCTCGAGGTGGGGGAGGCCGGCCGGGCGGCGCGCGCGTTCGCGGCGGAGCGGCTGGTCGCGATGCCGGCCTACGCCGAGGTTGCGAGCTTCCTTGCAGACGAGCTGCCGGTCCAACTCGCCGACGCGCGCGCGACGACCACCGCGAAGCTCGACGCGCCGGCCAACAAGCTTGCGCGCCTGCTGAACTCGCCCGCGGTGAAGCGCGTGCTTGCGAACGACTCGATGCAAATCGACCTCGACGCGATCATCCAGAACGCTGAGGTGCTGGTCGTGCGAGGAGCCATGGGCGAGATCGGCGCGGGCAACGTCGCAGTTCTGATGCATCTCCTGCTCGGCATGCTCGATGCCGCCCTGTCGCGGGTCCAGGACCGGCGCGATGTCGCCGACCGGCGCGCGGTCGCGCTCAAGATCGACGAAGCGCCGCTCGTGATCGGCGAAACGTTCGCCCAGACCCTGGCGCTCAAGCGGTCTGCCGGCCTCGAGACGGTTGCGTGCTGGCAGACGGACTCGCAATGGTCGCCGGAGCTGCGCGATCAACTCGATGCCCTGTTCGCCCACCGTGTGCTCTTTGCGACCGCATCCGCGGCCGACGCGCGAGCCGCGTCCGGGCTGCTCCTGTCGGAGTTCTCCGATCAGCTGCGCGGTGCGGACGAGCGAACGATGAGGCTCGCCACACCGGACGTCCGCCTCCACCTCCCGCGCCACACGGCGATCGTCAGCTGGACGACGGCCGCAGGGCGAGAGCGACCGTTCATCGCAACCACGCTGCCGATGGCAATCGACCGCGAGCGAATCGCACGTCACGCTGATCGCCAGCGCGTGCGCGGTGCCCGAGCGCAGGTCGATCCGCGACGCCCGCCGAGCGTGTTTGTGACCGCGCCGCCGCCAAGCCGGCCCTACGCGACTGCGCCGCAGTCACCCACTGGACGTGTGCAGTCGCCCGCCGCAGGTTTGCAGTTACCTGCGGATATCCGGGAGATGACCTCCGTCGCTGTCCCTCAGAGCTTCCAAGAGCTGCAGACGGTTGACGCGGCGGCGAGTGTCAGGTGGCTTTCGCACCGCGGACCGCCGGCGCGGATCGCGCTCGATCGACGCGACCGAGAACTGCTTGCGTGGCTGGTTGCTGCGCGCTGCGCGCTCACGACGCAGGTTCACGAGCGTACGCGCCCGGGCCGCGCGCTGACCGGCACCCAGCGCCAGTTGAAGCGCCTGGCCGACGCGGGCCTGATTGCGCGCTTTCAGCTGCACCGATCCGATGGCGGTGCCGTTCCGCAGTGCTGCGTCGCCACCGACGCGGCGATCGCCGCGCTTGGAATCGCCGGTCGCCGCGCCCCGGTTCTTTGCGAGGAATCGCTGGCCAGGATGCGGCGCGACCTGCACGTGGTCGGCTGGCTGCTGGCATTCGAGCGATGCTCCGGCCCCGCCACGAGCGCCGTGCTTGGGCCCGGTCGGGCGGCGATCGCGCCGGTGGCCTCGCAGAACGTGGGTGTCGCCGACCTCGCGCTGCCGGACGGACTGCGTCCGCGCGACTTCCTCGCCTCCGATGTCCACGGCGTCCGTCGCCCGGTCGCCAGGTTCGCTTCGGTGCGCCCGGACGCCGTGATCGAGCTGTCCAGTGGGCGAGGCGCAGAGTTGGACCTGCTGGTCGCGTTCGATCGACCGGGCGAGCTGACCTGGCTCGAGGCCTACGACCATCTCCTGAGTGGCTGGTGGAGGGCAGTCCCACGATATGCGCGGCTCGGCGCGCCGCCGTTTCTCGTCGTCATCTGCGACGACGCCGCGGCTGCACATGCTCGTGCTCGAAGCGCGGACGCGGTTCTGGTTGCGACCCTTGCGCGGATCGGTGACGATCCCGCGGCCTGGGAGCGGCCCGGACGCGAGCGCATCCTCTTCGTCGCTGAGCAGGACGCGCATGGGGGAAGCCTCCGAGCGCTGCGCGTCGCACCGCAGCCGGAGTCGGTGCGCGCTGATCCCGAGGTGGTCGCGGAGAGGACCGAGTTGCCGGCCCGCGGATTCGGGCCGCCCGAAAAGGAATCCGCGCCGCCACCCTGGCGCTAGCCGCGGTTACGGCGTCGAGCAGTGCAGTCACCCCGCGAGCCGAGGCGGTTGTGACGCCGCTGCGAGCTAGCCTCGCTCGCTCATTCTCTTTTCTCCCTTCGCTCGCGCACCCCCTCGCACCTCGCGGTCTGTCCCGCAATCCCCACCGTGTCGGTGAAGCAGCCATCAGCACCTCGGCCGTCACCGCATCGCAGTGACTTCTCTCGGACCTCCGAGCGACCTCGAAACAGCCAGGGTTCGGGCACGAATCCATCGCTACTGCCCGGCGTCCGATGCCGGCGCCCGAGAGATCGTGCTGCTCTTTGCTGCACAGGGATCACGCCTGCTCGTCGACCGCTCGATCGCCGATCACGCTGATGCTCGCCTGCTTGCTCACCTCGCTCCTGACGAACCCGATACCAACGGGATGCTCGTATGCGACGACTACCTCGCAACCGCCCGCCGCAACTGTCGGCGAGCTCGTCCTGCCGACCTGGTCGCGGACCCCGTCGGAGACGATCACGCGCGCCACCCAGCGGCGCCGCTGGAGCACGCTGTGCTCTGCGACAGGTTCGGGATCCAGTACAGGCTGACGGAGGTCGGGGATCCATCCGAGCTTCGCTGGCGCTCGCAAGCCCCCGGATGCGTGGAGCGCACCGTCAGCGCGCGTGAGGTCGTCGCGGCGCTCGAGGAGTACGAGCCGGTGCTCGCGTTGACCCGCGCTGCGGTGAGGCGGCTGCGGCGTACGCGGGAGGTTTCGATTGCGACACTGGCGCTTGAGCTGCGACGCCTCGAGTCGAGTCCGATCGTTCTGAATCGCGGGCTTCGCGAGGCGGTGCTCCAGACGGTGCGCGAGCGCGGCGTCAGTCTCAGCGCGATCGCGATCGCGTGCGGGCGGGTGAAGCGGGATCCGAGGGGAAACGGCTCCGGGGAGACGAGCTGGCTGTCGCGACGGATCGGGCTCGTCGGCGACGGCCCGGCGGGTGCGCGGAACCCGTGGGTTCACACCGACACGCTCGCGCTGATCGCTCGCGACGGGCTGGGCGTCGCCCCACGCGAGGTCGAGCTCGGCTGACCGCGCCGGCGCAGATCCTTGTCGCGATCGAGGATCCGCGCGAGCGCTGGGCGGCTGATGACGCGCTGCGGCCGTTGGCCCCAGCCGTTCTGCCGTCCCGCGCGCCTGCTCGACCGGCGATCGTGATCACCGACGAGATCGACCGGATCCCGCACCTGCGCCGCGAGCATCCTCTGGCGCTTGCGCTGCACGTCGTTGAAACGAAGGCTGAGGCCCAATCGGCATTCGACGCCGGTGCCGACGCAGTTGTCTCGCGCGGTGCGCCGGCTGAGCTGCGCGCACGAGTACGGGCGCTTCTACGCCGCCGCTACGCGAGCCCGCTACTGAGGGTGACCATCGGGCCGTTGCGGATTGATCAGGAAGCGCGCCTGATCACCCTCGCCGGCGCGCCGGTGGGATTGACGCCACGCGAATTCGACCTGCTGGCGTGCCTGGCGTCAGACCCTGGTCGGGTGTTCACCAAACAGGATCTGATCCGCGTCTGCTGGGCAGCGTCGGAAGTGGACGCGCACAGCCGAGCGCTCGCAACGCAGATCGCACGCTTGCGCCGTCGACTTGGCTCGCACGGAACGATGCTCGTGACGGTTTGGAGCGTCGGATACGTGCTGAGCTCGTCGTACTGACGAGCGCCGCGGCGCCGTACTGACGAGGGGTCCTGGCGCCCCGCGGCGGTGCCCCGAGGTTCGGCAGGCCTGAAACCAACCAGTCGTCGCGCGTTCGCACCAGTGCGACCGGCGGCGCCGCAAATAAGCACGACCAACACAACCAACGGAGGTTCTAATGCCCCTGTCTCTCATCATCGTCCCCGTATGCGTGGTCGCGGGGTATGTCTCCCTGCGGCTCACGCCGCTGAGCTGGAACGTGGCGGCGGCCCTGTCGCTTGTCGCCTTGCCGTTTGCACCTGCAGCGTCGCTCGCCTACTTGCTGGGCGTCCTGCTCGGCTACCGGCGCGGCGTCCGCATCCCTCGTGGCAGACGAGCGGCGTCTGATGGCGGTGGGCTCGCGATCGGCACCGATCGAGCCGGTCGCCTCGTCCGTATCCCGCTACGCGAGCGAAGTGGCTCGCACACGCTTGTGGTCGGGGCTACGGGATCTGGAAAGACCGTCACCGAGGCATGGATCGTCGGGCGCGCGATCGAACACGGTCACGGGGCGGTGATCATCGACCCAAAGGGCGATGAGCTGCTGCGCAACGCGGCGCGGACCGCCGCGCGGACGGCCGGCCGGGAGTTCGTCGAATGGACGCCCCGGGGCTCGGCGGTCTACAACCCATACGCCCATGGCAGCGCGAGCGAGATCGCCGACAAGGCGCTCGCCGGGGAGTTGTTCACCGAGCCGCATTATCTGCGCCAATCACAGCGGTATCTGGGGAACGCCGTGCGGGCGATCACTGCCGCCGGGGAAACCCCGACGCCACGGCGTCTGGTCGAGATGATGGATCCCCGCGAGCTCGAGCAGGTCGCGAGAGGGCTCGCCGACGAGGCGCTCGCGCGGTCGCTCTTCGCCTACCTCGACTCGCTGGACGGACGTCAGCGAGCCGGCCTCACCGGGACCCGCGACCGAATCGCGATCCTCGCCGAGTCCGAGATGGGCCCATGGCTCGATCCGGCATCTCGCGGTCCGCGGCTCGATCTGCTCGATGCGGTTCGCGAGCGGGCGGTCGTCTACTTCCGCCTGGAAGCCGACCGGCTGCCGCTACTGGCACGCATGCTGGGGGCGGCCATCGTGCAGGACCTGCTGACCGTCTCGGCGGAGTGCCAGCAATCACCTGTGCCGACGCTCGTGGCACTGGATGAGTTCTCGGCCCTCGGCACGGCTGCCGTCGCGAGGCTGTTTGGGCGAGCACGGGCCGCAGGCCTGAGCCTGCTGCTGGCGACGCAGGAAGTTGCGGATTTGCGGGCGGCGGACGACGAGCTGCTCGACCAGGTGCTCGGCAACGTCGAGACCGTTGTCGCTCACCGTCAGAGCGTCCCTGAATCGGCGGAGCTGATCGCGCGGATCGCGGGAACGCACGTTGTGTGGGCGAGGACCGAACAGCTGAGTCACGGCTTCGCAAACGGCCACGCGACGCAAACGCAGGGCCGCGAGTACCTCATCCACCCCGACGAGATCAAGTCGCTCACGCCTGGCGTCGCCGCCGTTGCACGGGCTGGCGGCTCCTGTGCCGTGACACGGATCTTCCACCCCTGAAAAGGAGACACATATGCATTCGTTTGACCCCAAGAACAAGGCGATGATCGAATGGCTCGCCGGCATCGGCGCGGCATCCGCGACAGAGCTGGCCGATGTCTGCGGCTCGACAATCGCTGCTGCGTCGACCCGATTGCGACGGCTCGAGGGCGAGGGCCTCGTATCGGAATCCCGGCTCCTTCACGCGCGGCCCGCGCTTTACCTGATAACGAGGTCCGGACTCAGGGCCGCCGGGCGGGGGGAGTTGACGGCTCCGCGGGTCAGCCACGCCGGGTTCGTGCACGCGCTCGAATGCGCTCGCGTCGCGCGAGCGCTCGAGGGTCGGCATGCCGGTCGTTTCACCGTCCACTCCGAGCGGGAGCTTCGCTCCTGGGAGCGGGCTGCAGGCCGGCCGGTCGCGAGCATGGAGCTTGGTTTCAGCAGTACCCGGCGAACCGGCGACGTTCACAGGCCGGACCTCGCTCTGCGACCCGTCAACCGCACAGCGGGCGGACTCCCGATCGCAGTCGAGATCGAGCTCACCGTAAAGGCGCCGGTGAGGCTTCGCTCGATCATCCGTGGCTGGGCGCGTTGTCGAACCGTGTCCGGTGTCGTCTACTACGCGGCGCCAGCCGTGCTCGCCGCGCTCGAACTCGCGGTGTCGCACGAGCGGGCGTCGGGTGCCGTCCGCGTGCTGGCGCTAGCGGGGGCAGGACACGAAGCGATCGACGAGTCCCATCCCAAGGGCGCCCTAGCGTGGGATCGAAGGTGCGTTCACGATGGAAGGAGCGATAGATGGCAGCCATAAACCGCGTGGTGCTGGTTGGGAATCTCACGCGTGACCCCGAGTTGCGCTCGAGCGCTGCGGGCACGACCATCTGCCGGTTACGAGTCGCCTGCACGACGCGGTGGCGAAGCAGCGATACGGGCGAGTGGACCGACAAGCCGAACTTCTTCGACGTGTCGGTCTTTGGGGCGAGCGCCGAGGCGTGCGCCCGGTTCCTGGAGAAAGGACGCCCGGTCGCGGTCGATGGCCGACTCGACTGGCACGAGTGGGAGACCGTCGAGGGGGAACGCCGACAGGCGGTCGGCGTGATCGCCGACAACGTGCAGTTCCTCGCCTCGCGTGCGAGCGCAGGTGAGGCGGATGAGGCAGACGGTGAGTTGGTGGAGGAGCCAATCCCCTTCTAGCCACCGCGGCTGACCAAGGCAAGCGCCGGCCGCCCCTCGAGCGGCCGGCGCGCCGACCGCGCGTTCCAGGCCGGCGCTCGAGCACATGACGGCCTCGCCACCGGCAGTACGGGTGAGCCCCCTGACAGGCCGCGGGGGCGGCCATGCCGATCGACTTCTTCGGCGCTCCCCCTACTGGGCGGGAAGGTTGGCGGCAGCGGGACCGTGGGGCGGCCGCGGCCACGCCGCGCTAGGGTCGCCGCCACAGTGCCCGCAAGCCCGCCGCTGACAGAGATTTCGTTCCAGCCGTTCGTGTACGTGGTCGGGCGCGAGAAGATCCGTGAGTATGCGCGCGCGGTCGGTGAGACGAACCCGCTGTACCACGACGTGGCGGCCGCGCGCGCGGCGGGCTACGCCGACCTGGTCGCGCCGCCGATGTTCGTCGTCGTCTACGCGGCGGCCGCGTTCGAGGCGGCGATGAGCGAGCCTGCACTTCAGATCGACTTCGCGATGCTGCTCCACAGCGGCCAGGAGTTCGAGTGGGGGGAGCTGGTGGTGGCGGGGGACGAGGTCACAACCGAGATCGCGCTTGCCGAGGACCGCGAGCGCGTCGGGATGCGGTTTGTCGCGTTTGATTCGACCTCGCGCAACCAGCGGGGCGCGCGGGTCTGTTCCGGGCGATGGACGGTCGTCGTGAGGCCGCGAGCGTGAGCGCCCTCGAATCGGGGAGCGAGCTTCCGACGCTCGTCGTCACGCCGGACCGCTATACAACGGTCCGCTACGCCGGGGCCTCGGGGGACTTCAACCCGATCCACATCGACGACGAGTTCGCGCGATCCGTCGGACTGCCGGGGCGGGTGCTCCATGGCCTCTACACGATGGCGCTGGTCGCGCGAGCGCAGACCGACGCTGCGGGCGGGCCGGAGAAGCTGAAGCGCCTCGCGGTTCAGTTTCGCGGGCCCGCGGTACCCGAGCAGGAGATCACGGTCATCTCGACCGTCAAGGAGATGTGCGGTGGCCGTGCGACTGTCTCGTCGACCGCAAGCCAGCAGGGCAAGCCGGTAATTCGCGGGGCGAGCGCTGAAATCGAGCTGTAGCCGAACAGCACGGCGAGGCCGCCGGGCCCAACTCCTAGAATCGACGCTATGCCCACATCCGGACACGGAGCCGGCGAGCACACCGCGATCGGCGGCGCGGCCGCCCGTGCGCTCTCGCCCCGCCAGCAGGCGATCCTCGTGAAGGTGGTCGAGGCGTACGTCGCGACGGGCCAGCCTGTTGCCTCGAAGACACTTGCTGCGGATGGGGAGCTTGCGAGCTCGCCGTCGACGATTCGCAACGAGCTCGCGCTGCTCGAGGAGCACGGTCTGCTCGCCCACCCGCACACCTCGGCCGGCCGCATGCCGACCGACGCCGGACATCGCTACGTGGTGGACAGGCTGCTCGCTGCTCCGATCTCGACCGCGCTCGAGCTCCCGCTGTCCCTGAGTCTCGAGCGGCGCGAGCTCGAGGACGCTCTTCGCGCTACCACCGAAGCGCTCGCGCAGATGACGAACCTGCTCGCCGTTGCCTCCGCGCCCGCGGTCGAACGCGCGACGATCCACCGTGTCGAGGTCCTCACCCTCCCGGCGGGTGTGGTGATGGTGGTCGTGATCGCCTCCTCCGGCGGGGTCTCGAAGTTCCTACGGACGTTCGAAGCGCCAATTGACCCGGGTCTCGTCGCTTGGGCCGGCGAGTACCTCAACGAGCGGGTCGGCGGCCTGCCGATCGGCGCGCGGATGCTCGCGCAGCGACTCGCTTTGGACCCTGAGCTGGGGGCGCGGGAGCGCGGGTTCATCGACAAGCTGACACCCGCGTTCAACGAGCTCGGTGGCGGCGGCGAGGACCTCCTGTACATCGACGGAACATCGCGGCTGCTTGGCGCACATCGGCTGTCGAGCCTGAGCGAAGTGAACGAGCTGATGGCGCTGATCGAGGAGCGCGCGGCGCTCGTCGAGTTGCTGCGCCAGGCGCTGGCCGAGCGCGGAACCTTCGTTCGAATCGGACAGGAGAACGACGTTCCAGGGCTGCAAAGCCTCGCGATAGTCGCCTCGCCCTATGGCGTCGCCGCGCAGAAGCTCGGAACCGTGTCAGTGATCGGACCTGTCCGGATGGACTACGCGACGGCGATCGCGAGCGTCCAGTCGGTCGCCCGGCAGCTTTCGCGGTTCGTCGAAGACGTCTACAGCGACCACTGAGTGGCACGTCAAGCGCAACCCCGCGACCCCTACGAGGTGCTCGGCGTCACGCGCGACGCGGACGAGTCCCAGATCAAGAAGGCGTTCCGCCAACTCGCGCGCGAATTGCACCCTGACGTCAACACCGAGGACCCCAAGGCCGAGGAGAAGTTCAAGGAGGCAGCGGAGGCCTACGAGATCCTCTCCGATCCCGATCGGCGCGCGACCTACGACAGGTTCGGGCACGAGGGCCTTCGGACGGGCGGCTACCAGCCCAACTTCGACCAGTTCGGCTCGCTCGGTGATCTTTTCGAAGCTTTCTTCGGGGCGGGCGCAGGCGGTGCGTTCGCAGGCGGTCGGCGGGCGGCCGCCGGCGGCGACGTGGGAGTCGAGCTGGAGCTCGATCTTGCCCAGGCGGCGAGCGGCGGCTCCTTCGAGATCACCTACGACGCGGTCGACCGCTGCGGTAACTGCAAGGGCAACGGGGCCGAGCCTGGCACGCCGATCGCAACGTGCGAGCGATGCGGTGGCGCCGGACAGCTGCAGTCGGTGGCCCGAACGCCGTTCGGGCAGATGATGCGGAGCGTTGTCTGCGACACCTGCGGCGGCGATGGACGGGTCCCCGACCAGCCGTGCGCGGAGTGCGCGGGGCGCGGGCGCAAGGTTGCGAGCCGGATGATCACGGTAGATATTCCTCCCGGAATCGCCGACGGCCAGCGGGTGCGGCTGAGCGGTCGTGGACACGCCGGCGAGGCGGGGGCGCCGGCCGGCGATCTGTATGTGCTCGTCGCCGTCGCCGAGGACGAGCGGTTCTACCGTGACGGCGACGAGCTGATCACCTTGGTCGACGTCGCATCACCGGACGCCGAGCTGGGCGCGTCGGTCGTGGTCCCGACGCTTGAAGGGCCCGAGGACGTCGCGATCGAGCCCGGGACCCAGCCGGGGGAGCGAATGGTGCTGCGCGGCCGCGGCATGCCGCGGCTGCGTCGTGGTGGCCGCGGGGACCTGATCGTTGTCGTCAACGTCCACGTTCTGCGGAACCTCACCGATGAGCAGCGCGGGCTCTTGGAGCAACTGAGCGCGACGGTCACCGACGCGAACCTCCGCGCCGACGACAACATCAAATCGCGCCTGCGGCGCTGGCTGCGCCCGCACGCGGCGTGATCCGCCTGGCGGTCCGCGTCGATCGCGCGCACGCCGAGGAGGTGCTTCGTGAGCTGCTCGTCCTCTCTCCCGGAGGGCTTGAGGAGGTCGAGATCGACGGCGACACATTGGAATACGTGCTGTACGGCGCTCCAGGCGAGCTGCCCCCGCTCCCGGTCCTCAAAGCGACCGTCGGCGACAGCGTCGTGACGGTGAGCACGAGCGAGATCGCCGATGACTGGGGTGAGCGCTGGCGCGAGTTCCACCGCCCGGTGGAGGTCGCCGGACGGCTGTACGTACGCCCACCGTGGCATTCTCGAGCTCCTGCAAGCGGGCTGATCGACATCGCGATCGATCCGGGCCGAGCATTCGGGACGGGCGCTCACGCAACCACGCGCGGCTGCCTCGAGCTGCTTGTAGCGCTGGCCGGCGAAGGCGTGAGCGGCCCGCTCGTAGACGTTGGCTGTGGATCTGGGATCCTGGCGATCGCCGCGACCAAGCTCGGCTTCTCCCCGGTCATCGCACTCGACAACGACCCCGCGTGTATCGAAGCCGCCAGCGCGAACGCCGACATCAACGGCGTGCAACTCGACGTCCGGGCCCAGGACCTGCTGACGGACCCGCTCCCACCGGCGCAGACGATCGTCGCGAACCTTCTACTCGCGCCGTTGCTGGTGCTCGCGCAGCGGTTGCACGACGCTCCGCAGTGGCTGATCGCGTCGGGGCTTCTGGCCGACCAGGGCGATGAGCTTGCGGCGAGCCTGCGGCTCCGATGTGGGATGTGTGAGGCCTCGCGCCTACGTGAAGGCGATTGGCTCGCGATGCTGTTCGCCGCCGCCGCTCCGCGCGTATCCTCTCAGGGACCATGAGCGTCACCGAGACAATCAAGAGCGACCTTGCTATCGCCATGAAGGCCGGGGACAAGGAGCGTGTGAGCACGCTGCGGATGGTGCTCTCAGAACTGCAGAAGGCCGCGAAGGAGGGGTCCAGCGACGAGCTGGCCGTCCTTCGTCGTGAGCGCAAGCGGCGCGTCGAGGCCGAGCACGCCTTCCGCGAGGGCGGCCGGCAGGACCTGGCCGAAGGCGAGGCTCGCGAGGCGGAGCTGATCTCTGCCTACCTGCCGGCGCAGCTCGGCGATTCCGAGCTGCGCGAGATCGTCGCCCGCGCGGTGGCACAGACCGGCGCCGGCTCCCCGTCGGACCTCGGCAAGGTGATGCCTGTAGCGATGGCCGAGGTCGCCGGCCGCGCGGACGGGAAGCGCGTGTCCCAGCAGGTGCGCGAGGCGCTTGACTCGGCGTGAGAAGCCAGCTCGAGCTACCGAACGATCTCGCTGCGGCGCTCGCCGGCAACCACGACGCACTTCTGCGGGCGCTCGAGCGTCAGCTCGCATGCCGTGTCTTCCTGCGTGGGAACCTCGTCACGCTTGACGGCGAGGCGGGCGAGATCGACGACGCCATGCGGACACTCGAGGAGCTGGTGAGTATCGGCGAGCGCGGGCACGCCCTGTCGGAGGCGACGATCGCGTCGGTTCACGGTGCGCTCGACGCGGCGGACTCACCGGCGCAGTTGCTCGACGACGTCGTCTGGAGCCACCGCACGCGGCGCGTGGTGCCGAAGACTGTTGGACAGAAGCGCTACATCGAGGCGATTCGCAACAACACGATCAGCTTCGGGATCGGCCCCGCCGGCACCGGCAAGACGTTCCTCGCGGTCGCGATGGCGGCGGCGGCGCTCGCGCAGCGCGAGGTCAACCGGATCATCCTGACTCGGCCGGCGGTCGAGGCGGGCGAGCGGCTCGGCTTCTTGCCCGGGGATCTGATGGCCAAGATCGACCCCTACCTGCGGCCGCTGTTCGACGCATTGCACGACATGATCGATCCGGAGAAGGTCTCCCAGCACATCGAGCGCGGGGTGATCGAGATCGCCCCGCTCGCCTTCATGCGCGGGCGCACGCTGAATGACTCGTTTGTGATCCTCGACGAAGCCCAGAACACGACGCCCGAGCAGATGAAGATGTTCCTCACGCGCCTTGGCTTCGGCTCGAAGATGGTCGTCACGGGCGACGTGACGCAGGTCGACCTGCCGCGCGAGCAGCAATCCGGGCTCGTGGTCGTCGGCGAAATACTCCACGAAGTCGACGGTGTCGAGTTTGTCAATCTCAGCGCCACCGACGTGGTGCGCCACCGCCTCGTGCAGCGGATCGTCGAGGCCTACGACGGCCACGCGCTGCGGGCTGCGCCGGATCTGAGTGCCGCGAAGCGCGCCCGCAGCTAGATGGTTGACACTCGCACCGTCTCGGTACGGTCGGCTCCGTGGGCTCGTCACCGTTGTCGCGGGGTCGGGGCGCGCCCCCAGAGCGGGGCGCCGCCGGAGTGCAACGGCGAAACCGCTCCCGGCGAGCGCCGGCCGTGAGATCACCGATCGAGGCGTCGTGCTCGAGGTCGAGGTAGTCGGTGAGCCGCCGCCGCTCCTGACGGTGGCCGAGATCGAGCGTCTCGCCGGCTTCGCGACCGCGAGCGCCGGCATCGACGACGGTCATCTTGCGATTCAGTTCGTGGGCTCTGGCGAGATCGCCGCTCTGAATCGGGAGTACCGCGGTAACGCCGAGCCGACTGACGTCCTGTCGTTCCCGATCGACGGTGCGGGGCCCGTGCCGGGGGGGCCGCGTGAGCTGGGGGACGTGGTCATCTGCCCGGAGCAGACCGACGACCTCCGCGAGGCCGTTGTGCACGGCGTCCTCCACCTCGTCGGCATGGATCACGAGGCGGACGCCGGCGAGATGCTCGCGCTCCAAGCCGAGCTGCTCAGCTGGTGAGCACCGCTGCCGCCGCCGGGACCGATCGTGGCGAGCCGACGCGCGCTGGGTTCGTCGCGCTGGCCGGGCGGCCCAACGTCGGCAAGTCGACTCTCACCAACCGGATCGTCGGCACCAAGGTGGCGATCGTCTCCGATCGCCCACAGACAACGCGGCGGGCAATTCGCGGCGTGGCAACGGGACCGTCGTGGCAGCTCGTGCTCGTTGACCTACCGGGCGTCCAGCGTCCGCGCGACGCGCTGACGGAACGCATGGCGAGCAGCGTCGACCGCGAGCTGTCCGAGGCCGACGCAGTCCTGATCGTGCTCAACGCGGACGAGCGCATTGGCGCCGGCGACCGCCGCATCGCCCGACGGCTGGAGGATGTGGGCGTCCCCGTAACCGTCGCCGTCAACAAGGCGGACAGGCTGACACGCGAACGTCAGGCGCAGGCACTGCTCGACGCCGCTGCGATTGCTCCGCCCGATGCGGAGGTCTTCCCGATCTCGGCGCGTACCGGCGCCGGCGTGGGGGTGCTGCTCGATCACCTCGTCGCACAACTCCCGCTCGGCCCGTTCCTCTACGAGGCCTCTCAGCACTCGGACCAGGGGCGCAGCGAGCTGCTCGCCGAGCTGATTCGCGAACAGGTCCTGCGCCGCACATTCCAGGAGCTGCCTCACGCGGTCGGGGTGGTGGTCGATGAGGCGCGCCCGGACGAGCGAAATCCGGAGGTGATGCGGGTCGAGGCCCTCGTCTGGGTCGAGACCGAGTCGCAGAAGGCGATCGTCGTCGGGCATGGCGGGCGAATGATCAAGGCGATCGGAACCGCGGCGCGCCGGGAGCTCGAACGCGAGCTGGGAGGCCGGGTGCACCTCGCGCTGACAGTCCGTGTGCGCCGCCATTGGCGAGCTGACGATTCGCTGCTCGACCGCCTCGGGATCGACTAGTCCCCGCGGTTGCCCTCTAACATCGGCCGTATGGACAGCGAGATCGTCTTCGACGAGCGCGGGCTCGTCCCGTGCGTCGTGCAGGACTGGAACACCGGCGAGGTGTTGATGCTCGCCTACACGAACGCGGCAGCGATTGCGCTGACCCGCCAGACGGGTGAGCTTCACCTCTGGAGCCGCTCGCGCGGCGAGCTGTGGCACAAGGGCGCCACGAGCGGCAACACGCAAGCCGTGCGCGCGCTGCGCCTCGACTGTGACGGCGACGCGGTGCTGGCACTTGTCGAGCCGGCCGGCCCAGCCTGCCACACGGGTGAGCGGACCTGCTTTCACCGCGGCGAGTTCGCGCGGACGGCGCCGCACGCGGTGCTTCCCGCACTGGAGCGGACGATTACCTCGCGCGCCGACACGCGCCCGAGCGGGTCCTACACGGTCTCGCTGCTCAACGACCCCGCGCTGGCGGGCGCGAAGGTGATGGAGGAGGCCGAGGAGGTGACGCGCGCTGTCCGTCAGGAGAGCGACGAGCGCGTCGACGAGGAGGCCGCTGACGTCATCTACCACCTGCTGGTGCTGCTCGCAGGCCGCGACCGCCGTCTGCGCGACGTCGAGCGGGTGCTCGATTCCCGTGGCGGCTAGCCTCTCGCTCGAGGAGGTCCGCGCCCTCGCGCGCGACTACAACCTCATCCCTCTGGCGCGGGAGCTGATCGCCGATACCGAAACCCCCGTCTCTGCGTTTCTGAAGCTGCGTGGCGAGGGACCTGCGTTCCTGCTCGAATCGGCCGAGCAGGGCGTCACGTTCGGGCGCTACTCGTTCATCGGCTTCCAGCCGCGCGAGGTCATCCGCTGGTCGCTCTCAGACGGGGGGGATCCCTACGAGATCGCCGCAGCCGCAGTCGCCCGCTACAGGCAGGCGCCGCTCGAGGGCCTGCCGCCGTTCGCAGGTGGGGCGGTCGGGTTCTTCGGCTACGACCTCGTGCGCGCAGTCGAGCCGCTCGGGCCGGCGGGCGAGGACCCGCTCGGCCTGCCCGACATGGCGCTGATGTTGAGCGACGTCCTTGTCGTCTTCGACCACCTGAAACACACCGCCACGATCCTCGCTCACGTCCACACGGACGAGGGCGACCTCGAAGCCTCGTATACCCGGGCGCTCGAGACGCTCGAGAGCGTGCGTCGGAGTCTCGCAGCGCCGCTGCCGGCCGGGCGCGTGGCGCTCGAGGAGCGCCCTGCTCCCGAGTTCGAGTCGAACATGTCACGTGAGCGCTTCGAAGCGATCGTCGCGCGGATCATCGACTACATCTACGCCGGAGACGCTTTTCAGGTCGTGCCTTCGCAGCGCTGGTCAGCGCCTGTGGCGGTGGACGGGTTCTCGATCTACCGCGGTCTGCGGATCGTCAACCCGAGCCCATACATGTATTTCCTCGACTTCGGGGACTTCCAGTTCGCCGGAGCCAGCCCGGAGCCTCTGATCACGGTCAGCGGCCGCCGCGTGGTCACGCGGCCGGTCGCGGGCACTCGTCCTCGTGGAGCCGACGCCGAGGAGGACGCGCGGCTGGAGGCGGAGTTGCTCGGCGACGCAAAGGAGATCGCGGAGCACATGATGCTCGTCGATCTCGGCCGCAACGACCTCGGGCGCGTGTGCGAATACGGCACGGTGCGGGTCGACGCGCTCAAGCAAATCGAGCGCTACAGCCACGTGATGCACATCGTCAGCACGGTCTCGGGGCGGCTTCGCGAGGGAGTCGGTGCGCTCGATGCGCTGCGCGCGACGCTGCCGGCCGGAACGCTGTCTGGCGCACCGAAGGTTCGCGCGATGCAGATAATCGACGAGCTCGAGCCGGTCAAGCGCGGAGGCTACGGTGGCGCGATCGGCTACCTCTCCTACAGCGGTGACCTCGACACGGCGATCCACATCCGGACCGTCGTCGTCAAGGACGGCGTCGCGCACGTCCAGGCGGGGGGCGGTACCGTCGCTGACGCCAAGCCGGACCGGGAGTTCGCGGAGTCGGAGGCCAAGGCGCGGGCGGTGATGCGCGCGATCGAGCTCGCCGGGCAACAGCGCGATTGGGCCTGACGCGGCCGGGCGCGGGGCTGGGTTCATACTCCCGCTGTGGCGATCAAGCTCCACCGTTGCAGCGGGACAGCGATCAAGGGCTCGCATGCCTGCTGGAAGGTGCAGAAGGCGCTTGACGACGCGGGCATCGAGTACGAGGCCGTCAAGCACCCGGCGTTCCCGCGGGGACGCCGCAGGGAGTACATCGCGCTGACTGGCCAGCAGCACCTCCCTGCGATCGAGTTTGAGGACGGCCGCGTGCTTAACGATGGGTCCGACGCGCTCGTCGAGCGGATCCGCGGCGGCCACCTCCGCGACTGATCAGGCCTCCCTCGCGGCTCCGGTGCGGTTGCCGAGGGTGATCCGCACCTGCTCCAGCAGCTCGCCGACGATCGCCTCGAGCGTTGCCTGCAGCTCCGGCTCGACAAGCCGGGCGTCGGTGTCGAAGCTTTCCTGCGCGTATGAGATCGGCAGCTCGCGATCTAGCACCCTCGCTCCGGCCGCGCCGAGCACCTTGCGTAACTCGGCCTGGGACCAGACGGCGCCGAACATCGATGTGCTCGCGCCGATCACCGCCGCGTTCTTGTTGCGCATCACGGTCTGATCGAACGGCCGCGACGCCCAGTCGATCGCGTTCTTCAACTGGCCGGGGATCGATGAGTTGTACTCGGGGGTCGCGAACAGCAACCCGTCGGCGCCGGCGATCTCAGAGCGCAGGTGCTGGACGGCAGCACCGGGATCCTGTTCGTCGTCCTCGTCGAACGGAGGCAGAGCCTTCAGGTCGTCGAAGCGCACGTACTCCACGTCTGCCGGCAGCAGCCTTGCGGCGGCCGCCAGCAGACGCGAGTTGTGCGAGCCGGCGCGCAGGCTCCCGGAGATCCCGAGAATGCGCATCGCCCGCCCCTACGCTTCCTTCTTGAACTCGAGCTCGACGTGCAGGGTCACGTGCTCCGCAAGCGCGAAACCATGGCCCGATGGGAGCGTCGCGTTCCAGTCGATGCCGTAGTCGTGCCGGTTGACCGTCGTGGTCAGCTCGACGCCAGCACGCTCACCGCCGTAGGAGTCTTCCGGGAGATGGCTGAGCTCGCCGGTCGCCTGAATGCGCTTCGTTACACCCTTCATCGTCAGGTCGCCTTCGGCGGTCAGCGTTCCGTCGTCCGCCGGCTCGAGCGAGACCGAAGTAAACGTGATCTCCGGGAAGCGCTCGGCGTCAAAGAAGTCGGGCGACTGGAGGTGGCCGGCGAGGTTCGGCTCCTTGACCTGGACACTCGCCACTTTGACGGAGCCGTCCAGAACGAGCTTTCCATCATCCCCAACGGTGAGCGTCGCCGCGACGTCGGCGAAACTGCCGCGGAACTTGGCGACGACGTTGTGGCGGACGGTGAAGCCGACGGACGAGTGGACCGGATCGATCTCGTATGTGCCTGGGGTGATGCCTACTGCTGCGGAAGTTGCCATCTCGCGCTCCTTGGTTTGCGGGGTTCACTTGCGTGTGCAAGCAAATATATCACCAGACTCCGGGTCGCGTCGTGACGTTGGCTAGGCTCGTAACGTGCGGGCGCTCGTCATCGACAACTACGACTCGTTCACCTACAACCTCGTTCAGTACCTCGGCGAGCTTGGCGCGGAGGTCACCGTGGTGCGCAACGACCGTTCGAGCGTCGAGGAGCTGCTCGAATCGGCGCCTGACCGGGTGATCGTCTCGCCCGGTCCGTGCACGCCGGACGAGGCGGGAATCTCGCTGGAGGTGGTCCGCCGCTTCCCGCAGGCCGGCATTCCGACGCTTGGGGTGTGCCTCGGACACCAGGCATTGGCGCAGGCTTTCGGTGGCACGGTGATCCGTCACGAGCCCGTTCACGGTAAGACCGGACGGGTCGAGCACGACGGTCGCACGATCTTCGCTGGGGTGCCTTCCCCGCTCACGGTCGGGCGCTACCACTCGCTGATCGTCTCCGACGACCTGCCGGACTGCCTCGAGGTCTCGGCTCGCGGCGACGGCGTCGTGATGGGGATCCGCCACCGCGATTTGCCGGCCGAGGGCGTCCAGTTCCACCCGGAATCAGTCCTGACCGACGATGGGATGCTGCTCCTGCGCAACTTCCTGGACGGTGCCGGCGGTGGCTGATGCCCCGAACACGATCGTCACGGGCGCGCTCGAAGCGCTCGCTTGCGGACGCGACCTGAGCGAGGACGACGCAGCGCGCGTGCTCGCGGAGATCATGGCCGGGGAGGTCTCGCACGTGCAGATCGCGGGCTTCCTGATCGGGTTGCGGACCAAGGGCGAGACGGTCGAGGAGGTGGCGGGGCTCGCGCGGACGATGCGCGCACTCGCGCTCCCGGTCCGCGCCGCACGCGACAACCTCGTCGACACCGCCGGCACGGGCGGAGGCGGTTCAACGTTCAACGTCTCGACGACGGCCGCGCTGATCGCTGCGGGAGCCGGCTGCGCGGTGGCCAAGCACGGCAACCGCTCGGCCACTAGCCGCTCGGGCTCCGCGGACCTGCTCGAGGCGCTGGGGGCGCGCATCGATCTCGCGCCCGAAGCCGTGGCGGTCTGTATCGAGCAGACCGGCTTCGGGTTCATGTTCGCTCCGGGACACCATCAGGCGACGCGGTTCGTGGTGCCTGTCAGGCGCGAGTTGGCGGTGCGAACGATCTTCAACCTGCTCGGGCCGTTGACGAATCCAGCCGGCGCTCGCCGTCAGCTCGTCGGCGTTGCGGACGCGGCGCACCTGGAGCTGATCGCCGCCGTGCTCGCGCGGCTCGGTGTGGACCGGGCCCTCGTGGTCTCCAGTGAAGACGGACTCGATGAGATCTCGACAGCGGCCGCGACCCGCGTGATCGAGGTCGACGGCGATCAAACGCGGTCCTACACCGTCACCCCCCTGGCCCTCGGCGTCGAGGGGGCCGCTCGCGGCGAGCTCACCGCGGGCGGGGACCCCTCGCACAATGCAGCGGTCACCCGTGCGGTGCTTGCGGGGGAGCGGGGTCCCGCGCGCGAGCTTGCGCTCGTCAACGCAGGAGCGGCGATCTATGTCGCCGGAGAAGTCTCGTCGATCGCCGAGGGCGTTGAGGCCGCACGCGCGGCGGTGGACGACGGGCGCGCCGGCGCAACCCTCGAAGCGTTCGTCGCACAGACCAACGTCGCGGCATGACCCTGCTCGAGGACATCGTCGCCTCGACGCGCGAGGACCTCGAGCGGCGCAAGGCTGCGGTGCCCGCCGGCAAACTGCCGAGGGCGCCTGAACACGAGCGACCAAGCCTACGTGCGGCGCTCGCTCGCCCGGGCCTGTCGATCATCGCCGAGCACAAGCGGCGCTCGCCGTCAGCGGGAGCGATCCGCGAAGCCTCGAGCGTCGCCGAGATCGCCCGGGCCTATGAGGCCGGTGGGGCGGCGGCGATGTCGGTGCTGACGGAGGAGCGGAACTTCGGCGGGTCGCTCGAGGACCTGCGGGAGGCAGCGGCGGCGTGTGGCCTGCCGCTGCTCCGCAAGGACTTCATCGTGGACTCATACCAGCTGCACGAGGCCTCGTCCGCGGGCGCGTCGGCTGTCCTGCTGATCGTAGCGGCGCTACCCGCCGCTACCCTTGCTGAGCTTCACCGCACAGCTCGCGAACTCTCCCTGGACATCCTCGTCGAGGTTCACGACGCCGGCGAGCTCGACGTCGCGTTCGCAATCGGCGCCGAGCTGATCGGCGTGAACAACCGCGACCTGCGTGACTTCAGCGTCGACCCGCGCCGCACCTACGCCCTGCTCCCGCTGATGGCGCCGGGCACTATCGTCGTCTCCGAATCGGGCATCGGCACCGCAGCCGATCTCGCCGCGCTTGCGGCCGCCGGCGCCGATGGCGCGTTGATCGGCGAGCGATTGATGCGCACCGCCGATCCGGCGCAGGCGCTGCGCGAGCTGCGTGGCGAGCCGCCCGCCCCGACGCCCGTTTAGCCCGCGTTCAGTGGCGGGGGCAACACTCGCCGCCAATGCGACGTGACCTGCGCAAGGTGGGCATTCAACAGCTGCTTGCCGCGGTCGTGGCAGGCGTGGTAGTCGTCGTGGCGCTGCTTGCCTTCGGTTATCACCGCGGCGACACGGTGACCACAGTCGTCGAGGATCTGCCAAGCGGACCGCTGGCCGGCGAGGGCCTTACGCCGCACGAGATCTACCGGCGGGATGCGGCGGGCGTCGTGTTCGTCAGCGCGCGCGTCGTCGAGCGGCAGACCTCGCCATTCGACCCGTTCCCGACGCGGACGTCGGGAAGCCAGACCGGATCGGGGATCGTGATCGCAGGCAACGGGACGATTCTGACGAACGCCCACGTCATCAACGGCGCGGTGAAGATAACCGTCGGTCTTGCCGATGGCGCCACCCTTCCGGCACGCGTCATCGGCAAGGATCCCGACGACGATCTGGCGCTGCTCAAGATCAACGCCGGCGGTCGCCACCTTGACGTCCTCCCGCTGGGAAACTCGAACACGGTCGAGGTCGGCGACCCGACGGTCGCGATCGGCAACCCGTTCGACCTGCAGCGAACGCTCACCACAGGAGTCGTCTCGGCGCTCCAGCGCGCGATCACGGCACCCGACGGGTTCGAGATCAACAACGTGATCCAGACCGATGCCCCGATCAACCCAGGCAACTCCGGCGGCCCGCTGATCAACGCCGAAGGTCAGGTGATCGGGATCAACTCACAGATCCAGACGGGTGGCGGCAGCGGCAGCATCGGTCTCGGCTTCGCAATTCCGATCAACACTGCGAAGTTCGTGATCCCCCAGCTCGAGGCCTACCGTCACGTCTCCGAGGGGTACCTCGGCGTCGCGACCGCGAGCGTCACACCGGCGCTTGACTCGCTCCACTTGGGCTCGAACTACGGCGCGCTGGTCGAGACCGTTGTGCCCGGCTCGCCGGCGGCGCGCGCCGGGATTCGCGGCGCGAGCGACCCGAACAGCCCCCAGACGCTCGCGGACGGCATCACGCAGATCGCCGTCGGCGGCGACATCATCGTCGCGCTCGACGGCCGGCCGATACGCAGCGACAGCGCGCTTGAGCAGGCGGTGATTCACCACGCCCCGGGGCAGCAGGTGACCGTCGTGGTGGCGCGCGGCAGCCGCCGCGTTTCGCTGTATGCGACGCTCGCCTCGCGCCCGCAGAGCCTCCCGAAATCGGGCTGATCGCCTTCGCCGGCAGCGCGCCAGGCGCTACGGTGTGAGCGATGGAGCCTCCGCGCGTAAAGATCTGCGGCGTAACCACCCTCGAGGACGCGCTCGCCGCCGTCGAGCTCGGCGCGTGGGCGGTCGGCATGGTTTTCTACGAGCAGTCGAGGCGACGCTGTGAGCTTGCCTCCGCCGAGCGGATCGGCGCCGCGCTCCACCGTCGCTGCGAACTGGCCGGGGTCTTCGTGAACAGCACGCCGGGCGCGATCGCTGACATCAGCGATCGCGTTGGCCTCACGCTCCTTCAACTGCATGGCGACGAGGGACCGGCGTTCTGCGGCGAGGTGGCGCGCCGCACGGGCGCTCGCACGATCAAGGCTGCGGCCGTTCGCGGACCCTCGACGCTTCAGGACCTCGAGCGGTTCCACACCGACTTCCACCTGCTCGACGGATACTCCGAGGGGCTGCGCGGCGGGACCGGCGAGCCGTTCGACTGGTCGCTGGTGGCGGCGCGCCGCTCGAAGGTGCCGCTGATCCTCAGCGGTGGACTCGACGCCGAGAACGTCGGCGCGGCAATCGTGGCCACCCATCCCTACGCGGTGGACGTGGCCAGCGGTGTCGAGTCGAGCCCGGGCATCAAGGACCACGGCCGGCTCCGCGCGTTCTTCGAGGCGACGGCCGGGGTGACGGTGTGAGCGTTACGAACGTGGCGCCGGGCGTACAACACCGCTACGGCCCCTACGGTGGCCAGTACGTGCCAGAGACCCTGATGCCCGCGCTCGCCGAGCTCGAGTCGGCTTGGGTCGAGGCATGGGGTGACAGCGGGTTCAGACAACAGCTCGCCGAGCTCTCGCGCGACTTCATCGGCCGGCCAACGCCGCTTTACGAAGCCCGGCGCCTTGGCGAAAGCATCGGCCACACCGTCTATCTCAAGCGCGAGGACCTCAACCACACGGGCTCGCACAAGCTGAACAACGCGCTCGGGCAGGCCCTGCTAGCGCGTCGAATGGGCAAGTCCCGCGTGATCGCCGAGACCGGAGCCGGTCAGCACGGCGTCGCAAGCGCCACCGCGTGTGCACTGCTCGGGCTCGAATGCGTCGTCTACATGGGCGAGGAGGACATCCGCCGCCAGCAGCCCAATGTCCAACGCATGGAGCTTCTTGGGGCGAGAGTCGCGCCGGTCGGCGCCGGGGCGCGGACGCTCAAGGAGGCGGTCAGCGCCGCGATCCGCGACTGGGTGGAGAACGTCGGCGGCACGCATTACATCATCGGCAGCGCGGTCGGCCCCGCGCCGTACCCGGCGATCGTGCGGGAGCTGCAGCGCACGATCGGCGACGAAGCACGCGCCCAGCTGCTCGAACGCGCCGAGCGCCTGCCGTCGCGGGTAATTGCCTGCGTCGGTGGCGGATCGAACTCGATCGGCATGTTCGCCGGCTTTGTCGATGATCCGGCGGTCGCGTTGATCGGCGTCGAAGCAGCCGGGGATGGCATCGAGACCGGACGTCACGGCGCGCCGTTGACCGCCGGTGGGCGCGCCGGCGTTCTGCACGGCTCCCTGTCCGCTGTGCTCCAGGACGACGACGGACAGATCCTCGAGGCGCACTCGGTCTCCGCGGGTCTCGACTACCCGGGCTCTGGTCCCGAACACGCTCATTTGCGCGACAGCGGGCGAGCGAGCTACTTCGCGGTGACCGATCGGGAGGCGCTCGACGCGTTCCGCCAGCTCACCCGCCTGGAAGGGATCATCCCGGCGCTCGAATCGGCCCACGCTGTCGCCTGGCTGCTCGCGAACCCGCAGGGCGACCTCGACGTGCTCTGCCTGTCCGGGCGCGGCGACAAGGACCTGGCGGAAGTCATCGCGCTCACGCCGGCTGGATGAGCGCGAGCGGGATAGAGCGGATAGCTGCGGCGTTCGCGGGCAGCCGCAAGCGCGCCGCGCTGATGCCCTACATGATGGGTGGCTACCCGGACCTCGAGCGCTCGCGGGCGGTCGCCGAGGCGGCGATCGCGTCCGGCGCGGACCTGATCGAGCTGGGCGTCCCGTTTTCCGATCCGCTCGCTGACGGCCCCGCGATTCACGCCGCTGCGACGGCCGCGCTGGCGGCCGGAACCACTGTTGATGACGTGCTGGCGCTCGCGGCAGCTCTTTCCGAGCGGATCGCCGTGATCGTCATGACCTACGCGAATACGGTTCTCCATCCAGGAGTCGACCGCTTCCTCGACCGGCTCGAAGCTACCGGCGCGGGCGGCCTGATCGTCCCGGACCTTCCGCTGGAGGAGAGCGGCGAGATTGAAGCCCAGACGCAGCGACGCGGACTGGCGCTCGTTCCGCTCATCGCGCCCACCACGACTGACGCGCGGCTCGCCGAGATCGGCCGCCGCGCGCGCGGCTTTCTGTACGTGGTCTCCGTGACCGGAACGACCGGCGAGCGGTCCGCCGACCCGGGGGCGTTGCGCCCTCTGATCGAGCGCGCAAAAGCCCATACCAGCGTGCCCGTCGCGCTCGGCTTCGGTATCTCGACGCCCCGGCAGGCGGCCGCAGCAGCCGATGCCGGAGCCGACGGCGTGATCGTCGGCTCGCGCCTCGTGCGGGCTGCGGGCGAGGACGGGGGCGGGCCGGCGGAGGTCGGGCGCCTCGTCGGCGAATTTGCTCGGGCACTCGCACCCGCGGTCGCATAGACTGCGCGCCAGCATGGGCCTCGTCATCGTTGCCACGTTCGGGTTTGCTGTGTGGATCGTGCTGTGGGCGCTCGGAATCAGCGGCCTCGACTCGTTTCTGCTCGCGCTGCTGGTGCTGCTGCTCGGCGCCGCCGGGCGGGTCGTGATCGGCCATCTGCCCGGTCGCGACGCGAGCGGCTCGCAGCCCTGAGGGCTGCGACTACAATCCGCGACCGTCGGCGCGAGCGATCCCGCCGTGCCGACCCCGTTCGATAGGTCTGGAGCCTCGCGTGCGTCATCCCCGATTCGCACTCGTAGTGGCTGCGTTCGCGCTCACAATCGCGGGCTGCGGCGGCTCGGGCGCGGCGAGCGGCGGCTACGGGAACGCGCTGACGATCTACACGGCCCTGCCGCTGGACGGGCCGCAGGGCCGGCTGATGACGAGCATCGAGGACGGCGAGGCGCTGGCGGTGAGCCAGGCCGGAGCGATCGTCGACGGGCACCCGATCATCTCGTTGCCGCTAGCCGACTCGTCAGAGAGCGCCGGCGGCTGGGACACCACCGACGCGTACAACGCGGCGACCACCGCCACGCAGAACCTCGACGCGATCGCCTACATCGGCGACTTCGACTCGGGCGCGAGCGCAACCTCGCTTCCGATCACAAACGCCGACAACCTGCTCGAGGTGAGCCCAGCGAGCCCGTATGTCGGACTGACCGACTCAAGCCCCTATAACGACAAGGGCGAGCCGGGGAGCTACTACCCGAGCGGTGTCCGAACGTTCGCTCGCCTCGTGCCGACCGACGTGCAGGAGGCGAGGGCCACGGTCCGCTTCATGCGCTCGTTGCATGTGGAGAGCGTCTACGTGCTCGATGACTCCAACCAGTACAACACGCCGTTTGACAGCGTCATCGGCACGATGCTCGCGACCGACGCGACGCGCGCCGGGATCGGGCTCGTCGGCACCGCTCAGATCAACACCACAACCGCCACGGCGCCCGCCCAATATGCGGCGACGGCGAAGGCGATCGCCGCCACGCACCCCGACGCGGTCTACGTCGCGGGCCCGCCCGACCCGGGCGCGCAGGCGCTATGGCAGGAGCTGTACGCGAAGCTGCCCGGCGTGAAGCTGTTCGCGCCGAGCACGCTCGCGACGAACCCGTTCCTCGAGTCGCTTGGCGTCGCGGGCAGCGCGACCTACGTGACGAGCCCGATCCTGCCGCTCGACCAGTACGGCCCCCAAGCCCAGCACGTGCTCTCGCTCTACCGCAAGGACTTCAAGACCGCCCCGACCCAGTGGTCGCTGTACGGCTACGAGGCGATGGAGTCGGTCATCGCGGCGATCAAGAAAGCCGGTAAGAATGCGACCGACCGCAAGACGATCCTCTCCGCCTACTTCCACCTTGGCTGGCGCGATAGCGTGATCGGCCGCTACCGGATCAGCAACGGCGGTGACAGCTCACGCTCGCGGTTCGTCGGCTACGCCGTTGGCGCAGCGGGTTCGCTGGTCGAGATCGCCAGCAACCTGAGCGGCGCGTGAACACGCGGGTGCGCGGGGCCGTGGGAGCTTGCGCCGCGGCGCTCGCGATTGCCGGCTGTGGCAGCTCGGGAGCGCAGATCGGCGGATTCACCTACGAGACGACGCTGACCGTCTACTCCGATCTCCCCCTGCAGGGACCGCAGGGCGCGTCCATGACCTCGATCAACGATGGCGCGATCCTCGCGCTCGCACAGGCCCACGCGAACGGCCGGGACCGCGACGTCAGCATTGCCCTGCTGAACGACGCAGACGCCCAGAGCGGAGGCTGGTCGGCCGGTACCACGAGCCTTGCTGCTCGCGCCGCCGGGCAGGACCTCGGCGCGATCGCCTACATCGGGGACTTCGATTCCGGCGCTACCGCGATCTCGCTACCGCTGATCAATGCCAACGACATCCTCCAGGTCAGCCCGGGAAGTCCGTACGCGGGCCTCACCGGTAGGCGCAGCGGCAACCTGCCGGGAGAGCCGGGTCGCTACTACCCGACGAGCAGGCGGACCTTCGCGCGCCTCGTGCCGACCGACGCACAGGAGGCGCTCGCGACGGCGAGGTTCATGCGAAGCACGGGCGTCAGGCGGCTCTACGTCCTTGCTGATATTGCGCCGGCCAGCGCGCCGTACGACAGTGCGATAGCCGCACTCGTGGCGGGCGATGCATCGGCGGCAGGGATCGGCGTCGCCGGCAGCGCAAAGCTCGACACGGCCGACGGGCCGCGGCCCCAGTCGTACGCGGCGCTCGTGGCGAGTGTCGCTCGCTCGCATCCCGACGCGGTATTGCTCGGCGGAGCGCCCGACGCCGGCGCCGTCACGCTCTGGCGGGCGCTTCATCGCGTGCTTCCGGCGGCGAAGCTGTTCGCTCCGAGCACGCTCGCGAGCCTGCCGTTCCTCCGCGCGCTCGGACGCGCCGCGGACTCCACCTATGTGACCAGTCCGATCCTTCCACTCGATCAGTACCCGTCCTCGGCGCGACCGGTGCTGCGTGCCTACCGGCGAGCGTTCGGTCTCGCCGCCACGCCCTACAGCCTTTACGGCTACGAGGCGATGTCCTCGATCCTCCAGGCGATTGAGCATGCCCACCGCGGCGCAGCAAACCGGCGTCTTGCCGTGATCGCCGCGTACTTCCGTCTCGGTCTACGCCGCAGCGTGATCGGGGCCTACCGGATCGGGCGCGGTGGCGACACCACCGCGACGGCCTTCGCCGGCTACCGCGCCGGCCCGCTCGGCAAGTTGTCGGAGCTTCGTCGTCTCAGCGGCGCAGCGCAGCGCTGAGCGCTTCGTCTAGCTCGGGATGCGCGTAGTTCATGCCGAGCTCACCGGCCCGCCCGCACTCGACGTTCTGGCTGTCGGTGACGATCGCCGCCATGTCACCGAAGAGCAGTTGCAACGCGGCGCGCGGGACCGGCGCGATCGCGGGGCGGTGGAGCGCACGCCCGAGCGCCTTCGAGAACTCGGCATTCCTGATGGCATGCGGCGCGACCGCGTTGACAGCACCCTCGTATCGCGCGTCGTCGATCGCTGCGAGGTAGAACGCAACGAGGTCATCGGCGTGGATCCAGGACAGGTATTGGCGACCCCCCGCGACCGGCCCGCCGATGCCCGCCTGAAAAGGCGGCAGCATCTTCGCGAGCGCGCCGCCGTTGCGATCGAGCACCACGCCGGTCCGCAGCACCGCCACGCGCACACCGAGCGTTGACGCCTCGCGCGCCGCGGCCTCCCATTGCACGCAGACCTCCGCGAGCCAGTCGGTGCCAGCGCCGGAGCTCTCCGTAAGCAGCTCGTCCCCGCGATCGCCGTAGTAGCCGACGGCGTTTGCGCAGACAAGGACAGCGGGCCGCGGCGTGGCGGCCTCGATCCCCGCGACGAGGTTCGCGGTGCCGGTTGCACGCGAGCTTCGAATCCTCTCGCGGACGCTCGCGGACCAGCGTTGGGCGATGTTCTCACCGGCCAGGTGAACCACGGCGGCCGCGCCCGACAGGGCCTGCGCCGGGGGTGGGCCGGCCATTGGGTCCCACTGGACGCTGCCCTCCGCATCGCTGCGACTGAGGGTCACGACCTCGTCGCCGCGGTCGCGCAGCGCGCTTACGAGCCTGGTCCCGATCAGCCCGCTCGCTCCGGTGATAGCGACCCGCATCACCACGCATCGTAGGCAATAGCATCCGGCCGCGGTGCCAACGCTGTTCCTGATCGACGGCAACAGCCTTGTCTACCGGGCCTTCTTCGCACTGCCCGAAGCGATCGCGACCTCGGCCGGCGAGCCGACGAACGCGATCTTCGGGTTCGCCTCCATGCTCGTCAAGCTGATCACCGAATACGGCGTCGAGCCGACGGTGGTGGCCTGGGATGCGGGGACCTCGGGGCGCAGCGAGTTGTACACCGAGTACAAGGCCGGACGTCAGTCGCGCCCCGACCTGCTGCGCGAGCAGTGGCCGGCGTTCGACCCGCTGGTCGAGGCGTTCGGCTACCGGAACGCGCGCCTCGAAGGTTACGAAGCCGACGACGTGATCGCGACGCTCGCCGAGCGCGCACGCAGCCAGGGTATCCCGGTGATGATCGTGACCGGCGACCGCGACGCGTTCCAGCTCGTCGACGACGCGGGACTCGTCACGGTTATGGCAACGGCGCGCGGCATCACGGAGACGAAGCTCTACGACGCCGGCGCCGTGCTCGAGCGATACGGCATCGCGCCGGCGCAGATCCCAGACTTCTACGGCCTCAAAGGGGACACCTCGGACAACATCCCGGGTGTTCCCGGGATCGGCGAGAAGACGGCCGCCGAGCTTCTGCAGCGCTTCGGGTCGCTCGAGGCGGTGCTCGACAGCGTCGAGGAGGTCAGCGGCGCCAAGCGGCGCGAGAACCTCGTCGCTCACCGCGACGACGCGATCGTCTCAAAGCGGCTCGCGACGATGCTGCGCGACCTGCCGCTGGAGCTGGACGTCGCCGAGATCCATGCCGGGCAGCCCGACATGACGGCGCTGCGCGAGGTGTTTCGCCGGTACGAGCTGCGCGATCCGTTACGCCGCCTCGAGGAGGCAATCGGCACCGAGGCGTCCCCGCGCGAGGCGAGCGAGACTGCGACCGTCGACGCGCGACGGGTAACGCTCGCCGCGCTGCGCGGCACCTCCGGGGTGGTGGAGGTCGCGGTCGCGGTGAGCGCGCCCGAGGTCCCTGACGGAGCGTTGTTCGGTTCGGGCGGTCCATGGACGTTCGGGCTGGCCTCCGCGGAGGAGGTGCTTACGGGTGAGTGCACAAGCCCGGAGGAGCTCGTCGCTTTGCTGGCGGCGCGACCCGTCAGCGCGCACGACGCGAAGGCGCTCGGCGCCGTGCCGGCGAACCTCGCGCACGACACGATGCTCGCCGCCTACCTGCTCGACCCAGCGCGGCGTGGCTACCCGCTGGCGGAGTTGTGCGAGGACCGCGGCTTAAGCGCGCCGCCTGGCGCCGTGGGCGATGCGACGCTGGTCCGGGCGCTGACCGAGCTGCAGCGGCCCGAGCTTTCCGAGCGCCGACTCGACAGGCTGCTCGCCGACGTCGAGCTGCCGCTCGTCGATGTTTTGCGGGAAATGGAGGTCGCAGGGCTGCGACTGGACGTCGCCCGCCTGAGCGAGGTTGGAGCGCGCGTCGCGGCGGAGATCAGCGAGCTGGAGCGGTCGATCTACCGCGCGGCCGGTGAGGAGTTCGTGATCGGATCGCCACAGCAGCTCGGGGCGATCCTGTTCGAGCGGCTCGGCCTCTCGCGCAAGCGCCGCGGGAAAACGGGTTTCTCCACTGACGCGAGGGTGCTCGCTGCGATTCGCTCCGAGCACGAGATCGTGCCGTTGATCGAGCGCTGGCGTGAGCTGTCAACGCTGCTGAAGACCTATCTCGAGCCGTTGCCGGGCCAGGTCGACGGGGAGTCGCGTCTTCACACCACGTTCTTGCAGACGGTCGCGAGCACCGGCCGGCTCTCCTCGACCAACCCGAACCTCCAGAACATCCCGATCCGCACGGAGCTCGGGCGCGAGATTCGGGCGTGCTTCGTTGCTGCTCCCGAGCACCTGCTCGTCTGCGCCGACTACTCACAGATCGAGCTGCGCGTGCTCGCCGAGCTCGCCGACGAGCCTGTGCTCAAGCGGATCTTCCGCGCCGGCGAGGACGTCCACACCGCGACCGCATGCCAGGTCTTCCAGGTCGCGCCACAGGACATCGACCCGGGGATGCGCTCGAAGGCGAAGATGATCAATTACGGCATTGCCTACGGCTTGACCGACTTCGGGCTGGCCGACCGTCTGCAGATCCCGCGCGAGGAGGCCGCGGTTTTCATTGCGACCTACTTCGAGCGTTTCCCCGCGGTCCGCGAGTTCATCGACCGGACGGTCGCCGCCGCGATCGATCAGGGGTACGTCACGACGCTGCTCGGTCGCCGCCGGCCGATCCCCGAGCTGCGGGCGCGCAACCGTCAGCAGCACGCGCTCGGTGAGCGCCTCGCGGTCAACACGGTCATCCAGGGCACGGCGGCGGACGTCATCAAGGTCGCGATGATCCGCTGTCACAGCGCGCTCGCGGGCCATCGATCGCGACTGATCCTCCAGATCCACGACGAGTTGATGGTTGAGAGCCCGCCTGAGGAGATCGACACCGTCCGCGCGCTCCTGACCACCGAGATGGCCGGCGCCTGGGAGCTGGATCCTCCGCTCGGGGTGGACGTGGGGGTTGGTCCGAACTGGCTCGCCGCCAAGTGAGCGCCGTCGAGGACGGCGTCGCTTGCGGCCTCGCCTGGCGTATTGGGGTGGTGGTGTGCTGGTCCGCACTGGCTGACGCTGCGTGCGTGTGCACGCGGCCGCCTGCGCCGTCTAGCTGTGCTCGTCGAGGAAGGTCTCGACCGTCGCTCGCCACTGCGCCGGGCGGTCGAGGTGCAGATCGTGACCTGCTCCAGGGATCTCGACCAGCTCGACGTTGCGGCTGCGGTCGGCCATCTCGCGGGCCTGGCGGGCTGTGAAGATGCCGTTCTCCGCGCGTGCCAGCAGCAGCGGCGAGGCGATCCGCTCCCACGCCTGCCACGTGGGGTACTCGAGCGCGGCGCGCAGGGTGCGCACGATGACGTCGATGTCAAAGCGCGGCCACAGGCCGCCTTCCCGCTGTTCCAGGCCGTCCGTCCACACCTCGGCGCGAAGCCCGGGCCCGCCGAAGTGGGCGATCGCATCCTCGCGCGTCGCGAACGGAACCGGCCAGCGTCGCAACGACGCTTCGATGTAGCTGACCGCCGCGCCGATCCCCTTCGCGTCCTCGTGATCGCCGGGGCCGCCGTCGGCGATCACCACTGATCGGACGAGTTCGGGGTGCTCGTCCGCGAGCAGCATCGCCGCCTGGCCGCCGAGCGAGTGACCGATCACGACAGCCGGCGCGAGGCCGAGTTGCTCGATCGCGAACGCGGAGTCCGCGATATGAGCCTGCCGCGAGACATCGCCGGGGAAGCGCTCGCTGGCGCCGTGCCCGCGCGCGTCGAGCGCGACGACGCGCCCGCGCTCGGTGAGCCACGAGCCCGTCTCAGACCATTCCACCGCGGTGCCCGCAAGCCCGTGGAGCAGCACGAACGGTTGGCCGCTACCGCCGAAGTCGACTCCCGCGATTCGGACCCCGTCGCGTTCGATCGCGAGTTCGCGTGCCACGGTCAGCCCGTGCCGACGCCGGCGCCGGTCACCCGAGCCGGGAGGCGGTGGCGATGAAGTCGGGTGGAGCGATCGCCAGGTAGTGGTTGAAGGCCCAGCGAGCGAGGCGGCGCGCGTTGAGAGTGCTCAGAGCCCAGTTCAATGGAGCGCTCGAGAGCGTGGCGCCGACGAGGTGCTGGCTGGCCAGCAGGAGGCTGTACTTCAGCGAGTGCCCGGCACTGAACTCGCGGTAGCGGTCGAGAGCCTGCTCACGCGTGATCTTGCCGGCGAGTGCGTAGCGCAGCTCGCGGCCGAGCGCGAGCGCGAAGTAGAACGCCGGCCTGATGCCTTCGGCGGTGAGCGGAAGGCAATGGCCCGCCGAGTCGCCGACGAAGAAGATCGAGTCGTCCGCCGCCGAGCGCAGCTGATGGGGAATCCAGTTCCCCTGGTAGCCCACGGGAGGGACGCCGATCTCGCCGGCGAGCATCACGGTTCCGTCCTTGACGTGGTCGCGCGGCCTGAACGAGCCGACGCCGACGCGGAGCTCGTCCCTGGCCGGGAAGTTCCAGCTGTACCCGGCGCGGATATATCGGGGATCGAGCCAGACCTCGAGCTCCGAGGACGAGCCTTGGGGATGCACCTCGATCGCGCGCGTGAGCCGTGCCTGTGGCGGCTGGATGGCCTGCGCGCCAGAAAGCACGCGTCGCCAGCCGAGCGCGTCGATCACGTACGGAGCGCGAAGCTCTCCTCGGTCGGTCTGCACCCTATGCAGGCGCCCCCGCTCGACGCACTCGACGGTCGCGGTCTCGAAGTCGCTCGACGGCGACCCCGAACGTAGGAGCGCGCACAACTCCGGATAGTCGAACGTCGAGAAGCTGTATGGCAGGCGCCAGCGCAAGGTCGAACGCGTCGTGTGAACCACCAGTTCGTGGAACGTCTGTCTAATGGAGGCATCGAGGCCGAGTCGTTCGAGCCACTCGGTCGGCGCGGCGCACGCGGAGGTCTGCCGTTCCCCGATCTCGTAGCGATCCACGAGCAGCACTCGGGCGCCTGTGCCTTCCAGCTCCCGCGCGACCGTCAATCCCGCAAAGCTGGCCCCGCAGATCAGAACGTCGCAGTCTCGGTCGAGGGCGGTGCGGGCGGTTCCGCGTGTGGTTGCTCGGACAGGCATGAAGCGCGGATGATACGCGCGCCGTGAACGCCGAAAGCTGCCGCTGCGCTACGCTCCCTGCGTGAATACGGTGGTTGAGAACCCGCAGGCAAAGGTCGTTCCCGGCTCGGACGGCCTGTTGCTCGAGATCGACGGGCAGATCGTGCCCAACTACGACGCCACTCTGCGCCCGTTCGAGGATGGCGAGGTGGTGACCGGGCACGTGGTGCGGATAGACCAGGACGAGGTTCTGGTCGACATCGGCTACAAGTCCGAGGGCGTAATTCCGGCCAATGAGCTGTCGATTCGCAAGTCCGTCGACCCGCACGACGAGGTCGAGCTGGGCGAGGAGGTCGACGCGCTCGTCCTCACCAAGGAAGACCAGGACGGTCGGCTCATCATTTCGAAGAAACGGGCGCGCTTCGAGAAGGCATGGCGCCGAATCGAGGCTGCGGCGGAGTCCGGCGAGCCGGTCGAGGGCACGGTGATCGAGGTGGTCAAGGGCGGCCTGATCATCGATCTCGGCGTCCGCGGTTTCCTCCCGGCGTCACTGGTCGACATTCGCCGCGTTCCGAACCTCGACGAGTACATGGGGACGCAGATCGAGTGCAAGGTGATCGAGCTCAACCGCTCGCGCAACAACGTGGTGCTCAGCCGCCGCGCGGTCCTCGAGGAGGAGCGCAAGGAGGTTCGCCAGCAGATCCTGGACCGCCTCGAGCCAGGCCTCGTCGTGGAAGGCCAGATCTCGAATATCGTCGACTTCGGCGCTTTCGTCGATCTCGACGGGATCGACGGCCTGATCCACATCTCCGAGCTTTCCTGGTCGCACGTGAACCACCCGAGCCAGATCCTCGAGATCGGCGACACGGTCAAGGTGAAAGTGCTGGACATCGATCGCGACCGCCAGCGCATCTCGCTCGGCCTCAAGCAGACACAGGAAGATCCCTGGCAGCGGATTGTCAGCACCTACAACATCGGCGACGAGCTCGCCGGCACGGTCACCAAGGTAGTGACCTTCGGGGCCTTCGTCGAGATTCTCGATGGCGTGGAGGGTCTCGTCCACATCTCCGAGCTGGCCGCCCATCACGTCGAGAACCCGCGCGAGGTCGTTCAGCCGGGTGACGGGATCCGGGTCAAGATCCTCGAGATCGACTCCGAGCGCCGACGCCTATCGCTGTCGGCCAAGCGCGTCGAGGGCCAGATCCTGCCGCTTCACCCGATCGTGCTGACCGACGAGGACCAGCCGGTCGACGAGGGCGTCGATCCCGGCCCCCCGGCCACTGCCGCCCTCGACGAGCCGCAGGCCGCGGCTGTGGTCCAAGAAGCACCCGCCGCCGACGAGGAAGCCGCCGCGCCTGAGGCGGAGGCTCCGACGGTCCCAGACGAAGTGCTTGCTACCGAAGAGGAAGCGCCCGCAGCTGAAGCTGAGGCTCCCGAGGCCGAGGCCGAGACTCCCGAGGCGCTCGCCGCTCCGGCGGCTGAGTCGGCGCCTTCGGCCGGCGAGCAGGCCGAGCCGGCCGCGGAAGACGCCCCGGCCGAGCCGACCGGCGACGGCTGATCCGGTCTTCATCGGCCTGACCGGCAGCATCGGCGCCGGCAAGTCGACAGCGCTCGAAGCGCTCGAGCGCCTCGGCGCCGCCGTGCTCAGCGCCGACGACGTGGTCCACGCGCTCTATGAGACCGACGCCGTACAGACGGCGCTCAAGCTGCGCTGGGGCGACCGCGTCTTCCAGCAGTCATCGCCCGGTAGCATCGACCGCCGGGCGGTCGCAGAGATCGTCTTCAACAGCAGCGATCAGCGTCATTGGCTCGAAGGCCTGTTGTGGCCCCTCACGGCACAGCGCGTGGGCGCTTTCCGCGGCGCGCTCGCCGAGCGCGATCCGCGCCCGCGCGCCGGTGTCGTCGAGACCCCGCTCCTGTTCGAGAGCCGCTCCGACGGCCGCTTCGACGTGACGATCGCGGTCCTCGCAGACGACAAGCTTCGCGCGCAGCGCCTCTCGCTGCGCGACCAGGCCCAGCTCGAGGAGCGCGACCGCCTCCAGCTGAGCCAGACTGACAAGGCCGCGCGAGCCACCTATACCGTCACGAACGACGGGACGATCGAGGATCTCGAGCGCCAGCTCGCCGCCATCCTCGATAGTCTCGCGGTGTGAGTCGCCGGTCCGCTCGGTCGGCCGGCAGCCGCCGCCGGCAGCTGACCGTCCTGCTTCTCGTCACCGCCTCCGCCGCCGCTGGGGTGGCCATCGCGCTGCCCACGATCAAGCGGATCGTGCGCGAGTTCACCTACCCGTTGAGCGACACGGCGATCATCAACCGTCAGGCCGCTGCGAACCGCCTCGACCCGGCGCTCGTCGCCGCGGTCATCTACGCCGAGACGAAGTTCGACCCCCGCACCTCGAGCGCCGGAGCGCTCGGACTGATGCAGGTGGAGCCGGCGACCGCGCAGAATCTGGCCCGGATCAGCGGCGGAACCACGTTCAAGGTCGCTGACCTCGCGCACCCGGCGACGAACATCGCCTACGGCAGCTACTACCTGCGCTACCTCCTCAACCATTACCACGACAACCGCGTGCTGGCCCTCGCCGCCTACAACGCCGGCCCCACGAACGTCGACGATTGGGTCGCGGCGGCGCGAGCCCAGGGACACTCGTTGAGCATCGCTGCGATCCCGTTCGCTCAGACCCGTGCGTACGTCGCGAAGGTCGAAGCGGCGCAGCTGACCTACCGGCACGACTACGCAAAGCTGCTCGGCCCGCCCTAACGGGCGGGCCGTGCGCGGCTTGGACCACCGGGCGTCGGTGGGGGACGAGCCTCGCGACACTCCGGCGCGGTACCCCCCCGCGGGACCGGTCGGTCACGCCTGGAATACTGAAACCGATGCCCGAATTCCGCCTCGACCCGGCCTTCACACCGGCCGCCGATCAGCCGCAGGCCATCACGGAGATCGCGCAGGCGATCGAGCGTGGTGACCGCTACACGACGCTGCTCGGAGCGACCGGCACGGGCAAGACGATGACGATGGCCGGCGTGATCGCAGAGGTTCAGCGCCCGGCGCTGGTGATCGCCCACAACAAGACGCTCGCGGCGCAGCTCTGCAACGAGTTCCGCACCTACTTCCCCGATAACGCGGTCGAGTACTTCGTCTCCTACTACGACTACTACCAGCCCGAGGCCTACGTCGCGAGCCGCGACCTCTACATCGAGAAGGACTCCTCGATCAACCAGGAGATCGACCGCCTACGGCACGCCGCGACGGCCGCCGTCTTCGCACGACGCGACGTGGTCATCGTCGCGTCGGTCTCCTGCATCTACGGCCTCGGCTCGCCCGACGTCTACGCCCGCAACATGCAGCTGCTCAAGCGCGGCGAGACGATCGACCGCGACGCACTGCTGCGAAAGCTCGTCTCGATCCAATACAACCGCAACGACACCGCGCTCGGCCGCGGCACGTTTCGCGTCAAGGGGGAGACGCTGGAGGTCTTTCCCGCCTACGCCGAGACGGCGTACCGCGCGACATTCTTCGGCGACGAAGTCGAGGCACTGAGCGAGTTCGACCCGCTGACCGGCGAGCTTCTCACCGCCGACCTCGAGCACATCGCGATCTGGCCGGCGAGCCACTACAACGTCGCCGAGGGCACGATCGACCGCACGGTCGAGGCGATCGGAGCCGAGCTGAATGAGCGCTGCGCGCAGCTCGACGCCGAGGGCAAGCTGCTCGAGTCCCACCGCCTGCGCCAGCGCACCCAATACGACATGGAGATGCTGCGCGAGGTCGGCTTCTGCTCGGGGATCGAGAACTACTCGCGGATCCTTGACGGCCGCCAACCCGGCGAGCGCCCCTACTGCCTGCTGGACTACTTCCCCAAGGATTTCGTCGTCTTCACCGACGAGTCCCACCAGACGATCCCGCAGATCGGCGGCATGTTCGAGGGTGACCGCTCGCGCAAGCAGACGCTCGTCGACTACGGCTTTCGGCTGCCCTCCGCGCTCGACAACCGCCCGCAGACCTTCGAGGAGTTCCTCACGATGGCTCCCCGAATCGTGTTCGTCTCGGCGACACCGGGCCAGTTCGAGCGCACGCGCTCGGGCGAGGTGGTCGAGCAGATCGTCCGCCCGACGGGGATTGTCGATCCGCACGTTGAGGTCCGCGAGACCCTGGGCCAGATCGACGATCTGATGGGCGAAGTCCGCATCCGCGTCGACCGCGACGAGCGCGTCCTCGTCACCACCCTGACAAAGAAGATGGCGGAGGACCTCTCGACCTACCTGCTCGAGCTCGGCTTCCGCACCCGCTACCTGCACTCGGAAATCGACACGCTCGAGCGGATCCAGATCATCCGCGACCTGCGCCTGGGCGAGTACGACGTGCTCGTCGGCGTCAACCTGCTGCGCGAGGGTCTCGACCTGCCGGAGGTCTCACTCGTCGCGATCCTCGACGCCGACAAGGAGGGCTTCCTGCGCGGCGAGACATCGCTGATCCAGACGATCGGCCGCGCCGCCCGCCACGTCGATGGCACGGTGATCATGTACGCGGACCGCATGACCGCCGCGATGACGGCCGCGCTCGGGGAGACGGACCGCCGCCGCGCGATCCAGGTCGCCTACAACGAGGAGCACAACATCACCGCGGCGTCGATCGTCAAGGGCGTCTCGGACATCGGCGACTTCCTCAGCGCGGAGTCGAAGACCCCGGCCCGCCGCCGTCGCGCCAAGACCAAGACCTCAGAGCTCGCGCCCTCCGAGCTCGAGAAGCTCGCGGTCGAGCTCGAGGAGGAGATGCTGGTGGCCGCCGAGGAGCTCCGCTTCGAGTACGCCGCGCGCCTGCGCGACGAACTGCGCGACCTGCGCCGCGCGATCCGCGAGCTCCCGACCACAGCGGCCTAGTCGGGGGAGGCCCCGGCACATGCCTGTGCCCCGGACGGTGCATGCACCGTCCGGCCGGGGCTCGCATGCGAGCCCCGGAACAGCTGGCCGGGCGTGATTGGGCGTCGGCGCGGCTGCGCGAGTACAACCGCGGCTGAGACGCTACTCGCCCGAGAGCTCCAGGAACCGCTGCACCGACGCCTCCTGGTGGGCGAGGCGGTCGGCCATCGTGTGGGCGTGCTCCTGCGTGCGGGCGAAGAAGTCCTCGAGGCAGCGCTCAGGGTCGTCGGTGAGCGGGTAGACGTGGGAGACCTCCTGCTGGACGCAGGCGATTCCGAGCGGGGGCGCGCCGGCGGCGAGCGTGCGGGCGCTGCAGACCGCCGCGACGATCATGCCGCGGTCGGCGGCGCGCAGGGCGACCGGCATCAGGAGCTGGGCGGGGAGCGCGGCGCTTGGGCCCGCATGCTCGACCTTGACGGGGGAGGCGGCCAGCTCGCGTAACGGCTCCCACCAGACCGCGAGGACCGTGTCGGCCGCGCGTAGCGCTTCACGCAGCACGCTCGCCTGCTCGCGGTATAGCTCCTCGGCGTCGCGACGTGTCTGCGCGTCGGCGAGGTCGAGGTAGCAGGGAACCCGCAACAGCTCGCTCGGGTCGAGCGCCTCGCCGGCGCCGTGCTCTCCGAGCGCGACGTAGGTGTTGATCGTCGACAGGTCGCGGCGGCCGTGGAAGATGATCGTCAGCTGGCGGCAGAGCGTCAGGCCGCCCACGCGCATCGCGACCGCGGCGGAGTCCTCGTGATCGATCAGCGCCCGGCTCAGCAGCTCATCGGCGGGGTCGCCACCGCCCTGCGATTGCGGATCGATGCGCCGGTCGGTCATCCCAAGCCTGCCTTGCGTGCCGCGCTACCCGTACTTCGACCGCTGCGAACGGTAGCTGGCGGCTCGGCGGGATGTCGCGGTTCTCGGGCCGCCCTCGGAGGGAGGGAAGGCGGGTACCGCGATGCTTGGTTGGGTCGGGCGAACATCTGTTCGTGCGGCTACAATGTACATAACAGTGGCGTCCGCGAATCAGATCGTTGTCTCCGGGGCGCGGGAGCACAACCTCAAGAACATCTCGCTGAGCCTGCCGCGCGACGCGCTCGTCGTTCTGACGGGCCTGTCGGGCTCGGGCAAGTCCTCGCTGGCCTTCGACACGATCTACGCGGAGGGCCAGCGCCGCTACGTCGAATCGCTGTCCGCGTACGCGCGGCAGTTCCTCGGGCAGATGGACAAGCCGGATGTGGACTCGATCGAGGGCCTCTCGCCGGCGATCTCGATCGACCAGAAGACGACCTCGCGCAACCCGCGCTCAACGGTCGGAACCGTGACCGAGATCTACGACTACCTACGGCTGCTGTGGTCGCGGATCGGGGTCCCGCACTGCCACGTCTGCGGCGCCACGATCACCGGACAGTCGATCGAGCAGATCGCCGATCAGGTGCTCGAGCTGGAGGAGGGGACGCGCTTCATGGTCCTCGCGCCGGTCGTGCGTGGGCGCAAGGGCGAGTACGGCAAGCTGCTCGAGGATCTGCGGACCGAAGGCTTCACGCGGGTCCTGATCGACGGCGAGCTGACCGGCCTCGAGGACTACGCCGAGCTCGACCGCAAGGTCAAGCACGACGTGTCGGTGGTGGTGGACCGTCTCGTGATGCGAGCGGACGTCCGCAAGCGGCTCGTCGACTCGATCGAGACGGCGTCCGCGCTGGCCGACGGGATCGTGGCGGTGAAGCTGGTGCCGCGCGATGGCGACCTCGAAGCGGCCGGCGAGACGCTCACCTTCTCGGAGAAGTTCGCCTGCCTGAAGTGCGGTACCTCGATGCCGGAACTCGAGCCGCGGATCTTCTCGTTCAACGCGCCTCAGGGCGCCTGCGAGCGCTGCTCGGGCCTCGGCTCGCAACTCGAGATCGATCCGGACCTCGTGGTGCCCAATGCTGAGCTGTCGATCGCGCAGGGTGCGCTCGCGCCGTGGGCCGGCTCGAGCTCCGGCTACTACGAGCAGATGACAGCCGGACTCGCGGAGCGCTACGAGATCGACGTCGAGAAGCCGTGGCGATCGCTCAGCGCCAAGCAGCGAGACATCTTCCTCCATGGAACCGGGGGCGAGCGCGTTGAGGTTCGCTATCGCAACCGCTTCGGCCGGGAGCGAGACTACGCGGCGCGCTTCGAGGGAATCATTCCGAACCTGGAGCGGCGCTATCGCGAGACCGACTCCGAATACCAGCGCGAGAAGATCGAGGAGTTCATGAGCGTGCGGCCGTGCCCAGCATGCCACGGCGCGCGGCTGCGCCCCGAGTCGCTTGCGGTGCTCGTCGCCGGGACCCCGATCAACGAGTTCTGCGCGCGCTCGGCGCGCGCCGCCCTCGAATGGCTCGCGAACGTGGAGCTGTCGGAGACCGAGCGCCACATCGCGCGACTGATCCTGCGCGAGATCGAGGAGCGGCTGCGGTTCCTCGAGAACGTCGGCATCGGCTACCTCTCGATGGACCGGGCGGCAGCGACGTTGTCGGGCGGCGAGGCCCAGCGGATCCGGCTCGCTACGCAGATCGGCTCGGCGCTCGTCGGCGTGCTCTACGTGCTCGACGAGCCCTCGATCGGCCTGCACCAGCGCGACAACGCGAAGCTCGTCGGGACGCTCGAGCGCCTGCGGGACCTCGGCAACACGGTCCTCGTCGTCGAGCACGACGAGCAGACGATGCGTGCCGCCGACCATATCGTGGACCTCGGGCCGGGCGCCGGCGAGCACGGCGGGCGGATCGTCGCGGAGGGCACGGCGCGCGAGATCGAGCTCGTGCCGGAGTCCCTCACCGGCCAGTTCCTGTCAGGCGCGGCGCAGATCGCGCTGCCCGAGCGCCGGCGCGCTCCCAGCGGCTACGTCGAGATTCGCGGTGCGAGCCAGCACAACCTGCGCGGGATCGACGTCCGGATCCCGCTAGGGACGCTGACCTGCGTCACCGGCGTCTCCGGCTCCGGCAAGTCGACGCTCGTCAACGACGTTCTGCTGAAGGCGGTCGCGAATCGCCTGCACCGCGCGCGCCAGCGCCCGGGAGCGCATCGCGACATCCGCGGGATCGAGCAGCTGGACAAGATCGTCGACGTCGACCAGTCGCCGATCGGCCGCACGCCACGATCGAACCCGGCGACCTACACCGGCCTTTTCGACGTGATCCGCGACCTCTTCTCGAAGACGCAGGAGGCGCGGGCGCGCGGCTACAAGCCGGGCCGCTTCTCGTTCAACGTGAAGGGTGGGCGCTGTGAGGTCTGCCGCGGCGATGGCCAGATCCGGATCGAGATGCACTTCCTGCCGGATGTCTACGTCCCCTGCGAGCAATGCCACGGACGCCGCTACAACCGCGAGACGCTCGAGGTCCGCTTCAAGGGCAAGACGATCGCCGATGTTCTCGACATGCCGGTCGAGGAGGCCGTCGTCTTCTTCCAGCACATTCCCGCAATTCACCGGCGCCTACAGACCCTCGCCGACGTCGGCCTCGGCTACGTTCGCCTCGGCCAGCCGGCAACGACGCTCTCCGGCGGCGAGGCCCAGCGCGTCAAGCTCGCGACCGAGCTGTCGAAGATCGCGACCGGCCGCACCCTCTACATCCTCGACGAGCCGACGACCGGCCTTCACTTCGCCGACGTCCAGCGCCTCCTCGAGGTCCTCCAGCGGCTCGTCGACTCGGGCAACTCCGTCGTCGTGATCGAGCACAACCTCGACGTCATCAAGTGCGCCGACCGCCTGATCGACCTCGGCCCCGAGGGTGGCGACGAGGGCGGTCGCCTGATCGCCACCGGTACCCCCGAGGAGGTCGCAGCGGTGCCCGAATCACACACGGGACGCTTTCTCGAACCACTCGTCGGCACGCCGATCGCGCGCCGCGGCAGGGTGCGCAAAGCGCCCGCTCCGCGCCCGAGCCGCGCCGCGGCGGCCTGAGCACCACCGCGTAGCGCCCCCGCCTTGACAGGCAGCAACGGCCGTGGCTAGGGTGGCCTGGGACTCAGTCCGGCCAACGGCAGCGCGATGAGGGGACGGCGCGATGACTCGAAATCGGGGTAGGGCATGGCACTCCGGCACGCGCTTGCGACGCCGCCTCGGCGTCGGCATCCCCTTGCTCGTCTTGCTGGCGGTGCTCCCGGCGGCCGCCCTCGGATCGTTCTCGAGCAGTCCACTGGTGCTCACCGACGCAAACAATCCCTCCGGTATCGGAGCCGCGGATCTGAACGGGGACGGCTCGCCCGACCTGGTGGCCGCGAACTTCTCCGGTGGCATCCCGATCTACATGAACACGACGGTCGCGCCTGCCGCCACGCCGCAATTCGACAACGGCAGCTCGAACCCCGCGCTGACCCTCACCGACAACAACGAGCCCTCGGCACTCGCGTTCAGCTCGCTCAACCAGACCTCGAACCCCGACATCATCGTCGCCGACCAGGGGGGCAGCGGTCCGTGCGGCGTCTCCGGCTGCGTGCAGATCTTCCACAACACGACGCCGAGCGGCTGGGCGGCCCCGAGCTTCGTCTCGACGCCGACCACGCTGACCGACAACAACGACCCGGACTCCGTCGCCGTAGGCGACTTCCAGGGAACCGGGGCGCCGGACATCGCCGTTGCAAACTTCTTGGGTGGCGTGTGGGTCTTCCCAAACACCACGGCCGCCGGTTCGAGCACGCTGACCTTCGGCTCCGAGGTGACGCTCACCGACGCCAACTCGCCGAGTGGCCTTGCCGTCGGAGATCTCACCGGCGACGGCATGCCCGACGTCGTTGCGGCCAACCGCGGCGGCAGCCAGGGCGTCTCGGTGTTCACCGACACGACCGTGGCGGGAGCCTCGACACCGACGTTCACCTCGCAGTCACTGACCGACTCGAACAACCCAGAGGCAGTCGCGCTGGTCGACCTCAATGGCGACGGCAAGCCCGACGTCGTCGTCGCCAACCAGACGAACCCCGGAACGTTCACCGTCTTCATGAACACCACGACGGCGGGCGCGACGACGCCGACGTTTGGCGGCGGGGTCACCTTCGGGCCGTCCAGCACCCCGAGCATCGCGATCGGGAACTCGCCCTCCTTCGTCGCGGCCGCCGACTTCAACGGTGACGGCGCCCCCGACGTCGTCTTTTCCGACGCGGGCACCGGCCACGGGCTCTACACGGTCCTCAACACGACCGCGTTCGGATCGCTGACGCCGAGCTTCAGCTCGTCGGTCGTCAGCGTGGCCGACGTGAACTTCCCCCACGCGATCGTGGCCTCGGACCTCAGCGGCGACGGCGCGCCGGACATCGCGGTCGCCAACTACAACACCTCGATGGTCGACGTGTTCGCGAACACCAGCGTCCCGACCGACACGCCCTCACCGGCGAGCGTGCCGTTCGCCACCCAGGCGCTGGCCACGATCTCCTCACCGCAAACCGTGACGATCACCAACAACGGCGACTTCGAGCTCGCCGTCAACAGCGTCCGAGTCGGCGGTGCCAACCCCGACGACTTCCTGCTCGCGAACGACACCTGCGCCGGCCAATATCTCGCCACCGGCGAGTCCTGCACGATCGACGTCCGCTTCGCCCCGACGGCAACCGGAGCGCGAGCCGCGACGCTCGAGCTCTCGGACGACGCCTCGGACGTCTCCGTTGCGCTCTCTGGGACGGGCGGGCAGCTGCCCAGTGGGCCCGCGGGACCGCAGGGAGCCCAGGGAGCAACCGGGCCTGCCGGGCAGGTCGAGCTCGTCAAGTGCACCAGCACCAAGGTGAAACAGCACGGCAAGACCAAGACCGTCCAGCACTGCACCACCAGCCTGACCTCGTCGCCGACCCGCTTTACGACGTCGCGGCTGACGTTCAGCGCGCGTCTGACGCGCAACGGCGTGCTCTACGCGCGCGGCACCGCGAGAGAGGCCAACGGCGCGACTGAGCTCGCACTTCACCCGCTGCGAGGGCTGATCCGCGGCACCTACGAGCTGACGCTGGTCCGGGGCGGTCGGCGTCAGGTCGAGCTGGCGACGATCACCTGAGGGCGGGGTCGCCACCGACGCCCTGCGCCTGCGATCGGTGGCGACATGCGTCCTCCCGGCCGTCGTAACCTTGGGCGCATGTCGCACGTCGTGGAGGACCGCAACCGGCTGCTAAATCGAATCAGCCACACCTTCATTCACGTTCTCGATCAGCGGTCGTTCCAGCCTGCGCCGGTCGTCTCGTACTCCTCGACCCGTGCCCGCATCAGCGCCTTCAGTAGCTCGGTCGGCAGGTCTTCCGTGTACGGCAGCTTGATGAAGCCCGCACCGGCCGTGTGGCCGCCCGCCAGCACGGCGGCCTTCTGCGTTGCGAAGAACGCTGGCGGAAACCGCAGCGAGCAATGTTCCTTGAAGTTCTGAAGCATCCACAGGTTCGTCTTCTCGCCACGGACGTACACCGGCAGGTTCCACTTCAGTTCCTCCCGCGCCTGCGGGTCGGCGCCGATGCTGAGCGCTCTGAGCGCCTCGAGGTGCGGCCGCTGGACATCGTTCAACTGCGCGTAGTAGTCATCGACGCTCGACCGCCTTGGCATCGGCATGGCGTCAGCCTACCCTCGCTCGCAGCCGAACCACGTACCGTGAAACTACAAAGTGAACCGGCCGGCGTCGTCACAGCCCGAGTTTGCGAACCGCGTCCTCGTCGAACCCGAAGTGGTGACCGACCTCGTGCCTCACCGTGGCGATGACCTGCGCTCGCAGGCGCTCGGGATCGTCTCCGAAGTCGCGGACGAGCGTGTCGCGAAAGATCATGATCTCGTCTGGCAGGCCGCCGCCCGCGAGGAAAGGCATGCCACCCACTCTGTACCCGACGTACATTCCGTAAGCGTGGTTTTCGCCGCCACGGTCAGACACGACGACCGCAACGTTCTCCAACGCCTTCTGGAAGGACGGCGGTAGGGCGTCAAGCGCGCCACTGACAATCGCCTCGAATTCCTTCTCGCTGTAATGACGGTGCCGGCTCATGGAATTGCGTCGCGCGACACGCCGCTCGGGCGCGCCCCCTCACGCGCACCGTATACCTTCGATGTCGCCGAAGCACACGTGCGGGTGCGTCGCGCCGAGCGAGGCGGCTGATCGACCTCCGTCCTGGCTTCGATTCGATGTCGCGCACGGTCGGCCCCCGTGTTCAGTCCCAGCGGCTGATTTCGCCACCGGGAAAGGCGTTGAACTTGCCGCCTTCTGCTCCGGCCTTGAGGCTCGTGAGGTAGGAGCCCCAGTTGGTCGAGCAGCCGTTCATGAACTCGTTTTCCACTCTCCAGCCCTCATGACTGAAGAGCAGCGTCGTGCCGCCGTCCGCCCGGGACCCCAGCGCAAACGTGACGCGTGTGTCAATCCAGTCGCTTGGACCTGCAACGCATTGCCAGACGACCTGTTCCGCGCTGCGCTCCACAACCTCGAACGTCGCGGCTGGGTTGGTTGCGTTGCCAAAGTAGACCGACAGTCTTCCGCCAACGCTGTCCTCTCCGCCGACCGGGCGCCCTGTCCACCAGAGCGCGATGCCTTCCCTGGTTGCTACGAGCTCATGCACGTGCTTGGGGGGTGCGTCGATCGTCACGCGGTGCAGGATATTTGGCATTGCGTGCCTCCTCGATGATAGGCAGCCGACCGGCTGCCTGATGGGGCGAGTATACGCAGCCAAAGGGCTGCATGTCAAGCGCTTCGCGGTCAGGGGGTGTGCGCAGCAACCAGTCGCGCGCGGGCGGCTGAACAGGAGTCCGAGCCCCGTTCCTTGACAGGCAGCCAAACGACTGCATAACATCCGGACGCAGCGACGAACGCTATCCACAACCTGAGAGGAGTCCGGCATGGCGAATTACGTGTTCGCGTACAGCGGTGGGCGAGGGGTGGCCGCCGATGAGACCGAGCGCAACGCGCAGTACGCGAGGTGGGGTGAGTGGTTCGGCGAGCTTGGTTCCGCAGTCGTCGACGGCGGTGCCGCGACCGGACCTGGTAAGACCGTCACCTCGGGTGGCTCGGTCAGCGATGGCGGCTCGCGCGGTTTGACCGGCTACTCGATTGTGTCGGCCGAGAGCCTGGAGGCAGCGGTCAGGCTAGCGAAAGGCTGCCCAGTCCTCGAGGTCGGTGGCGCGGTTGACGTCTACGAAGCGATCACGATGTAGCGGCCGAGTGGAGGTTGGGGCGCTACACGAGCGTCCGAGCGGGCTGGCGACACTCGCTGCCGGCCCGCGACCGCGGCCGAGTCGAGGAGCTACACCGCTAAGGCGACGGCCGGCGTTGCTTCGCCGGTCTCGAGCAGCGACTTCAAGCTCGATATGACCAGCGGCCAGCCGTGCGTCACCATCTGCGCGACGATACTGCCCGCCTCGAAGTGATCGTGGAGCACCGTCAGCTTGACGAATTCGCCTCGTGCTTCGAGCTCGAAAGTGACCTGCGAGAGCGGTTCGGCCCCGGCGCGTCGGCAGCGGTCCTCGCTGAGCGAGGGGTTCCACTCTGGCGTTATCGCATGCCAGGTGTAGGAGAGCCGACGGGGCGGATCGGCCTCCAACACCACGTGGCGCGGATCGCACTGACGTAGTCCGTTCTTCTCCCACGTGACGGCCGAGCCGACGTCCCAGTCGCTCTCCACCACGACGCCCCAGTACCGCTCCATGAACGACCGCTCGGTGAGTGCGCGGTACAGCAACTCCGGCGTTGTCCTGATGTACGACACGTATACGAACTCCGGGTTGCTCACCGCTCGCCCTCCAGGGCTCGTTTGAGATCCGCGAGCGCGCGGATCCGCTCCTGGTCATAGTGGCTGATCCAGCGCTCAGCGATCTCGTTGATCGGCGCCGGATTCAGGTAGTGATGCTTCTCGCGCCCGCGACGGACCGTCGTCACGAGCAACGCGCCCTCGAGCACGGCGAGATGCTTGCTGACCGATTGCCGCGCCATCGCCAGGCCCGCGCAAAGCTCCGTCAACGTCTGACCGTTACGCTCGCGCAACATGTCGAGCAAGACGCGCCGGCTGCGGTCGCTGAGCGCCTTGAACACCGCGTCGGCCTGGCGGTCATCGCGATCGCTCACGGCTGCAGTCGCCACCAAACCACTATAAGCAGCCAAGCGGCTGCGTGTCAATCAGGAGGCGCGGCTCGCCACGCTGTCCATGACACGCCGCCTTCCCTTGAACGGATCGCCGACTAACCCAACCCGGCACCCTCAGCCAGTCGACTCCTCCTTCCCGAACAGTGGGGATCGCAACGCGATCGCCAGCTTTTCGTATTCCTCCGGGTCGATCGAAAACGTGTTCTCGATCGACGGGAACCGGCCCGTCCTCACCTCAAGCGCATACTCACCGACCGCCGCGAGCATCTGTGCGTGGAGGTCCGCGTACTGCTTCGAGTGTCGCGGCGCCGCGCCCGGGTAGATGCCAAGCAGGTCGTGCAGGACGAGCACCTGCCCGTCGGTGGCGGGCCCTGCACCGATCCCGATCACGGGGATCGTCAAAAGCCGCGTCAGATCGCTCGCCACCGCCGCCGGGATCGCCTCGAAGACGATCGCGAAGCAGCCTGCCGCCTCGAGCGCACGCGCCTGCCTCGCCACCTCGAGCGCCCGATCGGCCGTGCGTCCCTGAGCTCGGCGGCCACCGAGCGCGACGGCGCTCTGCGGCGTCAGCCCGACGTGCCCCATGACGGGAATACCGGCAGCGACGATCGCGGAAACCCGCGCCCGCTGGGCGGGTCCGCCACCCTCCAGTTTCACCGCATCGACGCCGGCCTCCTTGACGAACCGCTGAGCACTGCGGACCGCGACCTCATCCGAGGCCTCGTAGGAGCCGAACGGCAGGTCGCCGACGAGGAGCGGCGTCCGCAGGCCGCGATGGACCGCTCCTGCGAGCATCAGCATCTCCTCGAGGCTCACCGAGACGGTTGAGGGGTAGCCCAACACGACCTCCGCGCCCGAGTCGCCGACCAGCACGAGGTCGACGTCCGCCTCCTCGGCGATCTGCGCGCTCGGGAAGTCGTATGCGGTGATCATCACGATCGGTTCGCCGAGCCGTTTCTTCTCCGCCAGTCGCGGCAGCGTCATAACCAGGCGGTCGCTCTCGATGCGCGGCTTCGTGGTGCTAGACATTCGGTTTCCCTTTCTGGCGCGCCTAGGCGAGCAGGGCCTCGACGCGGTGATCGACCGCGATGATCTCGTTGCGCCCGTCCACATGGACCACGCGTGGGCGGTGGCGGGCGATCTCCGACGGCGTGTATTGCGCGTATGAGATGACGATCACCGTGTCGCCACGGTGCACGAGACGCGCAGCCGCCCCGTTCAGCTTGAGGTCGCCGCAGCCGCGCTCGCCGGCGATCGCGTAGGTCTCAAAGCGAGCCCCGTTGTCGACGTCCACGATCGTCACCTGCTCATGGGGCAGGATGTCCGCCGCGTCCAGCAGGTCCTGGTCGACGGTGATCGACCCCACGTAGTTGAGGTCGCAGTCGGTCACCCGCGCGCGGTGGATCTTCGACTTCAGCATGGTGCGCTGCATTCCCGCTCCTCTCATTCGTGGTGGTTGCTGGGTATGGCGATCACGTTGTCGATCAGCCGGGTCCGGCCGATGCGTGCGGCAACGGCGACCAGCACCGGCCCCTGCACGGTCTCGACGTCCTCCAGCGTCTCCGGGTCGACGATCGCCAGGTACTCGGGCTCGATCGCATCCGCGGCGAGCTCGGCTCGCGCCAGCGCGGCCGCCGCCGCCCCGTCGCGCTCACCGTCGCTGATCGCCGCGGCCGCGACCGCGAGCGCCCGTGAGAGGCCTGTCGCACGCTCTCGCTCCGCCGCGGTCAGGTACGCGTTACGACTCGACAGCGCCAGCCCGCCTTCCGCGCGAACGGTGGGCAAAACCTCCACCCGCACCCGTATGTCGAGGTCGGCCACGAGCCGGCGAACGACGATCGCCTGCTGCGCGTCCTTCTGCCCGAAGTAAGCGACGTCTGGCTCCACAATGTGCAGGAGCTTCGTGACGATCGTCGCCACGCCATCGAAGTGCGTCACGCCCCGCGCCGCGCCTTCGAGTCGCTCGGTCACGCCTGCCACGACAACGCGCGTCGCAAACGCCGCCGGGTACATCTCCCCGGCCTCCGGCGCAAACAGCAGATCGACCCCGGCGGCGCTTGCAATCTCGCTGTCGCGGGCCTCGTCGCGTGGGTAGGCGTCGAGATCCTCGCCCGCACCGAACTGCGCCGGGTTGACGAACAGCGACATCACGACGACGTCGCACTCGTCACGCGCCGCCGCAAGCAGCGACACGTGGCCGTCGTGCAGCGCTCCCATCGTCGGCACGAGCCCGACACTCCGTCCGCCGGCGCGCGCACCGGCCAGCGACCGGCGTAGCTCGGCGATTGTGCTGACGGTTTCCATTCGGCTCGGTCCAGTTCCCATCGGGATACCGGTCGCGACTAGAGGTGTCGGGGCTGCAACTGGTCCGCGTCGCACAGCGATCACGGCCAACACAAAGCCTAGCGCGAAACGTCCGAGTCAATACCATCGCTCAACGTGAGCGCCACCGCGCGACGCGACGAGCTGAAGGAACTGCTGATGGCGGCCCGGGCATGCACGCGCTGCACCGAGCTCGCCGCCACCCGCACGTCCGTCGTCTTCGGCGCCGGCAACGCCGATGCGGAGCTGATGTTCGTCGGCGAAGCCCCGGGCGCGAACGAGGACCTCCAGGGTCTGCCGTTCGTCGGCGCCGCAGGCAAGCTGCTCGAGAAGCTGCTCGGCGAGATCGGCCTGAGCCGCGCGGAGGTCTTCATCGCGAACGTGCTCAAGTGCCGTCCGCCGGGCAATCGCGACCCCAAGCCGGGCGAGATCGAGAACTGCCGGCCGTACCTGGTTCGCCAGATCGAGCTGATCGAGCCGCGGGTCGTCTGCACGCTCGGGAACTTTGCAACCAAGCTCCTGCGCGGCAGTTCCGAGGGCATCACCCTTGTTCACGGCCAGCCCGAGGTCCATACGATCGGCGAGCACACCGCACGCCTCTACCCGCTGTTTCACCCGGCCGCGGCGCTGTACACGCCAAGCACGATGGAGACGCTCCGCGCCGACTTCGCCCGTCTTCCCGCGGTCCTGTCGCTCCCGCTCGCGCCGCCGCGCGCGCCCGAGCCGCCGCCGCTCGCCGAGTCGGTGCCCGAGCCCGAGTTCGAGCCCGAGCCCGAGCCCGCCGGGTCGTCCACGTCGCAGGCCGAGCAGTTGGGGTTGTTCTGAGCCGCGCACCCCGTCTCTTCGACACCGACAGCGCTGCGGCGACGCAGGCGCTCGGTGCGACCCTCGCCGCTGAGCTTCGCGACGGCGACATCGTTTTCCTGACGGGCGAGCTCGGTGCCGGCAAGACGACGCTGGTGCGAGGGGCCGCGGCGGCTCTCGGTAGCGAGGTCGCCGTGACGAGCCCGACGTTCGCGATCGGTCATCGCTACCCGGCGGGTGATCTGCTCGTCACGCACCTCGACCTCTATCGTCTGTTCAGCCTCGAGGCCGAGGATCCCGATCTGCTCGCCGCCTACATCGGCCCGGGCCGGATTTGTTTCATCGAATGGGCCGAGCGCGCGGGGGCCGAACTGGGCGCACCGCGGCTCCGAGTCGACATGCGCCACGCTGGCGCTGACCGCCGGACGATCGAGGTGAGTCCTTGAACGTGCTCGGGTTCGACACGGCGACGCCAACGACGGCAGTCGGGCTTGAAACCGGCGGCGCCGTCACGCAGTCGCACGACACGGTCGCGCCCGCGGAGCGTGGCCATCACGCCGAAAGCTTGCTCGTGCAGGCGCGCGTGCTACTCGAGGCGGCCGGGCTCGACTGGTCTGAGCTCGACCTGATCGCGGTCGGCGTCGGACCGGGCGGCTACACGGGCCTGCGCATCGGTCTGGCGACCGCACGCGGCCTGGCTCTCGCCCACGGGGCGCGGCTCGTTGGCGTCGGCACGCTGACGGCACTCGCCGAGCCCGTCGGCGGGCGGCTCGCAATATCCGTCCTCGACGCTCGGCGCTCCGAGTTGTTCGTTGCCGCCTACCTGGATGATGTGGAGGTGCTTGCACCACGCGTGATTCCCGCCGAGCAGCTGCGCCAGGAGCTGACCGCGATCGATCTGCCAGGCGCACTCGCGCTGGGCGACGGCGCCCTCGCGCACAGAGCCGGACTCGAGGCCCTCGGCATCGAAGTCGCTCCCCAAAGCTCCGAGCTTCACCGCATCTCGGGTGCCGCCGTCTGCCGGCTTGCGGCTCGCGCGGCGAGCGGCAGTGCGGTGCCCCGCTACCTGCGCCGCCCCGACGCCGAGATCGCCCTCACCGAGGCGAACCGATGAGCGGCCTGCCGTTTGCGGTTCGGCCACTCGCCTACAGCGACCTTCCGGCCGTGATCGAGCTCGAGCGCCGGGCGTTCCCAACCCCATGGTCACTCGCAATGTTCGTGCTCGAGCTCTCGAAGCAGACGGGGCTGTGCCTGGCGGCCACCTGCCCCAGCCGCCTGTGCGGCTACGTGATCTGCGCGCGCTACGGACTCGACTGGCACATCATGAACGTCGCCGTCGACCCGGACCGCCGGCGCGAGGGGATCGCCTCCGCGCTGCTCGCCGAGCTCTACGAGCGCGCCGAGGGTTCGCAGGCCCGGTTCACGCTCGAGGTTCGCGAGTCCAACCAGGGCGCGATCGATCTCTACGAGCGCGACGGGTTCGCGATCGCCGGTAAGCGCCGGCGCTACTACCAGGACAACGGTGAGGACGCACTGATTATGTGGCGTACGCCGGCGACACTGCGCGGCACCCTCGACGACGTCCCGGCCGCCGATCCGATGGTCCATCACCGCCGATGATCCTCGCGATCGAGACGAGTTGCGACGACACCTGCGCTGCGCTCGTCACCCACGACGGCGAGATCCTCGCGAACGTGATCTCCTCGCAGGAGGCCCACAGCCGGTTTGGCGGAGTGGTTCCCGAGGTCGCCGCGCGGGCTCACATCGAGCTGATCGAGCCGGTGATCGCCGAGGCTTTTGCGCGTGCGCAGGCGCGCCCGGCGGATGTCAGCCTGGTGGCAGCCACGCGCGGTCCCGGACTCGTCGGCGCGCTTCTGGTCGGGTTCTCCGCGGCCAAGGCGTTCGCCGCGGCGCGCGAGCTTCCGTTCGCGCCGGTCGACCACCTCGCGGGCCACATCGCCGCTGCCTACCTCGGGCCGGAGCCCTTCGAGCCGCCGTTCCTCGCGCTGATCGCCTCCGGCGGACATACGTTGCTGCTTGCGGTCCACGACCGCACCGGGGAGCCGGAGGTCCTGGCGCGCACGCTCGACGACGCGGCCGGCGAGGCGTTCGACAAGGGCGCGCGGATGCTCGGCCTCGGCTACCCGGGAGGGCCGGCGCTCGAGCGCCTGGCGGCAGGCGGCGAGCCCCTTGCCCACGACTTCCCGACGGGCCGGGGCGAGGACTTCTCGTTTGCCGGGCTGAAGACCGCGCTCCTGTATCGCACGCGCGAGCTCGACATGGACGACAACCGCGTGCGCGCCGACCTCGCGGCTTCCTACCAGCGCGCGATCGTGGCGGCGCTGACGCGGCGCGTCGAGCGCGGGATCGAGCGCACCGGGTTGCGACGGCTCGCGCTCGGCGGTGGGGTGGCGGCTAACGGTGCGCTGCGCGAGCGACTGACCGCCCTGGCGGCGTCCGACGGGCGCCAGGGCGCCGTCGAGCTGTTCCTGCCGCCGCTCGCGTTGTGCACCGACAACGCGGCGATGATTGCCGCAGCGGCGCGCGAGAGCCCGTCTCTGCGCTACCCCGAATACCTCGAGCTCGATGTCTACGCGACCGGTGAGGGTCGGCTGCGCTGATGCGGGTGGTCCTCTACGGCCGCCCGGGCTGCTGCCTGTGTGACGACGCGCGCGCGGTCCTCGAGCGGGTGCGCGGCGATGTCGGCTTCGAGCTCGTCGAGCGCGACATCGAAGCCGACGAGCGGCTGCTGCGACGCTATCTGGAGCGCATCCCGGTGGTGACCGTCGACGGGGAAGAGGTGTTCGATGCGACGCGCGAGGATCAGCCTGTCCCAGACGAGCCGGCGCTGCGTGCGATCCTGTCCGCCCGCGGCGATGATCTAGAGTCACGATCGATGAGCCTCGGTGAGCTCACCACGAACGCCAACGGCGAGACTCCCCCCGGCGACCGCCTGCCGCTCGGAATCGCCGCCCGGCTTTCGCGCTACCTACAGATCCTGACACAGGCTCGGAAGATGGGTCGTGAGACGATCTCCTCACAGGAGCTCGCGAATTACACACACGTCAACTCGACCCAGATTCGTCGCGACCTGTCCGGGTTCGGTAAGTTCGGCAAGCGTGGCGTCGGCTACAACGTCGACTCGCTGGTCGCGCAGATCCGCAAGATCCTGCGCACCGCGGGCCAGCACAACATCGCGCTGTTCGGGGCCGGGCACCTCGGTCGGGCGATCGCCTCGTCTGAGATCTTCGCTGACCATGGCTTTCGTGTCGTGGCGATCTTCGACCCCGATCCGGCGAAGGTGGGGGAGTCGATCGGATCTCTCACCGTACGCCACAACGACGAGCTGACTGTGGTCGTCGAGGAGCAGGAGATCGTGGTCGGTGTGCTCGCCGTCCCGACGGTCGCCGCGCAGGGCCTGGCCGACGACCTCGTGCAGGCCGGGGTGAAAATCATTTTCAACTACTCGGAGGCTCTTCTCACCGTTCCGCCGGAGGTCACCGTCCACACGTCGAGCCCCGCGGTCGACCTCCTCTACGCGCTCTACTTCTACCTGGCCTGAAGGTGATCGACCTCGACCGGGCGGAGGAGTGCTACGCCGCCGCCAGCGACCTGACGGTTGGTTTGGAGGAGGAGTTTCAGATCCTCGATCCGGCCTCGCTCGACCTAGTGCCGCGCTTCGACGAGCTACGCGAGCGCTCGCTCGAGCGCTCTCAGCTGCTGCGCGACCACATCACCGGTGAGCTCATCGCATCTGAGATCGAGATCATCTCGGGCCGCGGCGAGGACTTCCGCGATGCGCTCGAACGCCAGCGCGAGCTGCGCCGCCAGCTGTTCGCGCTGGCCGCCTCGCGCGGAGCGGCGCTCGGGGCGACCGGAACGCACCCGTGGGCCGACTACCGCGAGCAGGAGATAATCAACACCGAGCACTACCGTCGCGTCGAGGCGGGGCTCAAGTACGTCGCCTGGCGCAACAACACGTTCAGCCTGCACGTCCATGTCGGTGTGAACGGAGCGGACCGCGCGGTCCGGGTCTGCGACCGCCTGCGCCCGGTGCTGCCGCTGCTGCTCGCGCTGTCGGCCAGCTCGCCATTTCTTGACGGCCGGCTCAGCGGCCTTCACTCGTCGCGCAGCCAGATCTTCACGCGGAGCTTTCCGCGCTGCGGCGTGCCGGACGCCTTCGGGGGCTGGGCCGCTTACCGCGACTACGTCGATCTGCTGCTGCGCACCGGGTCCATCATCGAGTTCACGCAGGTCTGGTGGTCGGTCCGGCCGCATTTCTCCTTTGGCACCGTCGAGGTTCGGATCTGTGACGCGCAGCCGACCGCCGGCGAGTCCGATGCGCTCGCCGCCCTGATCGTCGCGTGTGTCGCACAGGCAATGCGCGATGTTGACGAGGGCGTGCCGTTCAGCGATCCGCCGCCGCGCCTGATCGAGGAGAACATGTGGCGGGCGATCCGCCACGGTCTCGACGGACGCATGATCGACCTCGAGCGCGGCGAGGAGTATCCCTCGGGTCAAATCGCCGAGCGCCTGCTGGCGTGGACCGCCCCGGTTCGGGCGCAGCTCGAGCTCACGCGGGCCGGTGGCGGCGAGCTCGTCCTGCCCGAACGCAACGCTTCCCAGCGCCAGCGCGCGATGATCGAATCGGGCGCGAGCGTTCAGGAGACCTATGACGCGACTGTCCGCGAGACGCGTGCAACCTACGCCGAGGAGGTAGCAGCATGAGCAGCGAGCCGGCCGAGCCGACTGATGCGGAGCTCCGCGCCGCATTCGAGGAGCAGCTCCGCCACATCACCGCTCTGGACGTGATTGTCCAAACTGCGGTCTCCCTCGTCAACCTGGCCGGCCGTCGCCTGGGCATCGCCCCCGGCACCGAGCACGAGCGCGACCTCGCGCAGGTCCAGACGGCGATCGACGCGACCAGAGCGCTGATGCCGGTTCTCGAGCAGCACGAGGGTGCTGAGACGGTCGCACCGTTACGAGACGCCCTGAGCGCCCTGCAGCTCGAATACGCCAAGCAGGCGCAGGCGCCCGGGGGCTCGACCGCGGCATCGCCACCCGGCACCACCGAGCCCCCACAACCGGCACCAGCGGGTCGCGGAGCTCCGTCCGATCCTTCCAAGCCGGACGCCGGGCCCGCCCAGAGCTCGGGCCGGTTGTGGATCCCTGGCCGCTGACGGCGTCGGCGCAACCGCCGCGTTTATGGATAGACTGCGCGTCGCGCCGGGTGGCACAGCAGCTGCCCGGTTTTGTCGTTGTTGATCTGCGCGGCGAGTCGCGCGCGTGAAGCCATCGGAGGAGCCCCGCTTTGAGTAATTTCCTGAGCCAGCATGGCGTCGTGGTCGCACTCGTATGCGCCGGCTGCGCGGTCATCTACGGCGCACTGACGACCCGTTCTCTGCTTGCGCTATCGCCCGGCAACGAACGCATGCAGTCGATTTCGGCGGCTGTTCAGTCGGGCGCCCGCGCCTACCTGAATCGTCAGTACACGACGATCGCCGTCGTCGGCGTGCTGCTGTTCGTAGCGCTCATCTTCGTCCAGAACATCGCCGTGGCCGCAGGATTCGCGATCGGCGGGCTGCTCTCCGGTTCGGCCGGGTACATCGGCATGAATGTCTCGGTCCGCTCAAACGCCCGTGTCGCAGAGGCCGCTCGCGGCGGCGTCCCCTCGGCGCTCCGCGTCGCCTTCCGCGGTGGCGCCATCACCGGCCTGCTCGTCGTCGGCCTTGCCCTGATCGGCATCTCCGGCTACTACGGCGCCCTCACCGCGATCTTCCACGACAGCCCGAAGACCGCCGTCAACGCCCTGATCGGCCTGGGCTTCGGTGGCTCGCTGATTTCGGTTTTCGCCCGGCTCGGCGGCGGCATCTTCACGAAGGCGGCTGACGTCGGCGCCGACCTGGTGGGCAAGGTCGAGGCGGGCATCCCGGAGGATGACCCGCGCAACCCCGCGGTGATCGCCGACAACGTTGGTGACAACGTCGGCGACTGCGCCGGCATGGCGGCGGATCTCTTCGAGACCTACGCGGTGACAGCTGTCGCTGTGATGCTGCTCGGCGTCCTCAGCTTCCACGAGGTGACGCGTGTCGCGCTCTACCCGCTGATCCTTGGCGGCGTCGCGATCATCGCCTCGATCATCGGCACCTATTTCGTGCGCTCGAGCGCCGGCAACGTCGAACGCGCCCTCTACCAGGGCCTGATCGGCTCGGGCGCCATCGCCGCCGCCGCCTTCGCGCCGGTCACCTACTGGCTGATGCGTCACGTGTCGCTTCAGTCGGGCGCGCACTCGCCGACCTGGTTTCGTCTGTACCTCTGCTCGCTGATCGGCATCGCGGTCACCGCGCTGCTCTTCGTGATCACCGACTTCTACACCTCGACGCGCTTCAGCCCGGTCAAGAAAACGGCGGCTGCGTCGGTCACCGGACACGCCACGAACATCATCCAGGGCTTCGCCTCGGGCCTTCAGGCCACGGCGCTCCCCGCGATCGTGCTCGTGCTCGGCATCCTCGGCTCGTGGAAGCTCGCGGGCGGAGGCACGATCGGCATCTACGGCATCGGCGTCGCGGTCATGGGTCAGCTCTCGCTGACCGGGCTGATCGTCGCGCTCGACGCGTTCGGGCCGATCACCGACAACGCCGGCGGCATCGCCGAGATGGCCGACCTGCCTGAGGAGGTCCGCAACGTCACCGATCCGCTCGACGCGGTCGGTAACACGACCAAGGCGGTGACCAAGGGGTACGCGATCGGTTCGGCGGTGCTCGCCGCGGTCGTGCTGTTCGCCGGGTTCCGCGACGAGCTGATTGCCAAGGGCCACCACGAGGTCTTCGCCATCAACGAGCCCCCGGTCCTGATCGGCCTGATCCTCGGCGGCATGATGGTCTGCCTGTTCGCCTCGATGGCGATCGAGGCCGTCGGTCGCGCCGGCGGCGCCGTCGTCGAGGAGGTCCGCCGTCAGTTCCGCGAGAAGCCCGGCATCATGAAGGGCACCGAGGAGCCGGACTACGCGACCTGCGTCGACATCGTCACGCGCACCGCGCAGCGCGAGATGATCCTGCCGTCTCTCCTGCCGATCGTGATGACCGTCGTCGTCGGCCTGATCGACATCCAGGCGCTGGGTGGGCTCTTGATCGGGGTGATCGTCGTCGGCTTCTTCTTCGCGGTCCTGATGACCGCCGGAGGCGGAGCCTGGGACAACGCCAAGAAGCTGATCGAGGACGGCGCGTTCGGCGGCAAGGGATCCGATGCACACGCTGCCGGCGTCACCGGCGACACTGTCGGCGACCCGTTCAAGGACACCGCCGGGCCCGCGATTAACCCGATGATCAAGGTCGCAAACATTGTCGCGATCCTGATCATTCCTCTGATCACCTAAAGCGACTCCTGCGGAGTCGTTTACGTGATCTGGAACCTGCGCCCCCGGACGGCGCGCGGCCGTACTGCCTTACCGGACGGCCGGCGCGCGGCGACACGGTCCCGTCCGCCGGGTGGCCACGTCGCTAGTCTGTCCGCAATGGGGTCCGACGAGGAGCGGCGCGACGCGCCGGCGACGAGTTGTTTGTCCTGATCGTGGGAGCCGGTCGTGTCGGATCGGCAGTCGCCAAGCGCGCGCTGGCCGCCGGTTACGAGGTGTCGGTGCTCGACGAGGACCCGCTGTCGCACGAGCGGCTTGAAGAGTCCGGCGGTCGGACGTGGGAGGACGCCGGCGGGATGTTCACCGTAGGAACCGCGCTCGAGGTCGACTCGCTGATCGAGGCGGGCGTTCAGCGCGCCGACGTCTTCATCGCCTCGACTGACGGCGACAACACGAACCTGACCGTCGCGCAGATCGTTCAGCGCCGCTTCGAGGTCGGGAAGGTCGTCTGCCGTGTGATGGACCCCGCCCGCGCGGCGTGGTACGCGGAGCAGGGACTCGACACGATCTCGCCCACCCGGCATGCGATCGAGATGTTCGAGCAGGCGCTGGGGATCGATGCCTGAACCCACGACGAGCACCGTCGCCGCGGCGCGTCGAAACTGAGGCTGGACGAATGTACGTGATCATCGTCGGCGCCGGCAAGGTTGGGTTGAACCTCGCCCGCGAGCTGATCGACAAGGGCCACGAGGTGACGCTCCTCGAATCCGACCGACGCCGCTACCTCGTCGTCGAATCGGAGCTCGGGCACGTTGTCCAGTACGGCGACGCGACGGAGCTGTGGGTGCTGGAACGCGCCGGCGTGCAGCGGACCGACCTGGTGATCGCGGTCACGGGCGACGACGAGGACAACATGCTCGTCTGCCAGGTCGCGAAGGAGAAGTATGTCTGCGAGCGCGTCATCGCCAGGGTCAACAACCCGCGAAATCTCCAGCATTTCAAGCTTCTGGGCATTCAGCCGGTGGTCTCGGCGACCGACCTGATCCTTCGCCTGATCGAGCACGAGGTGCCGCGCTACGGCCTGGTCCACCTGCTTGCGCTGGAGGAGGAGCGACTCGAGATCATCGAGCTCGAGGTGCAGGCCGGCGCTCCGGCGGCCGGTCGTCGAGTCACAGAGGTCGAGTTGCCGCAGGGGAGCCTCGTCATCTCCGTGCTGCGCAACGGCACCGGCTTCGTGCCGACCGCCGAGACTGTGGTCGAGGCCGGCGACCAGGTACTCCTCGTGCTCGACGCGGGTCTCGAGGACAAGATCACGCCGGTGTTCTCGCACCCTGCCGATTGACACGTCGGCAAGCGCGCGTAAGCTGGTTCGCATGAACCGACGCGCATTTGCGAGCACTCTTGGCGTCGCTGCGGCTTTGGCGGTTCCGGGCGCGGCGCTTGCCGACGCCACCGGCACCGTGCCGGGTCTCCGCGCCCAGGTGGTGCGGCTCCTGACCGCTGAGCTTCACCACGACTCCTCGACGGTCTGCGCGATCCTGAACGCGCCAATGAACGGCACCCTCCGCGGCGTGCCGTGTACGACCCGCTGGACGCGATCGCTGGAGCGCATCCTCTCGAAGCCGGGAGCCCGGGCGGCCCTGCGAGCCGACATCGCGTCGGCTGCGAGTGCGGCCGTCAGTTCCGACGGCATCCATGCGTCGATCACGCTTCCCCATCCGCTTCTCGGCGGGGAGTCGCGCTTCTACTGGACTAACAACTGCTGGATGCTGATGCGCTAGCAGGACGCTACCCGGGCCGCAGCCCAGGTCGCGATGCCTACTTGACCGCGTGAGCCAAGGCGACGCCGGCGAAGATTCCGGCGACGCCACCACACGCGGTGAGGATTGCCCAAGCGAGCGTCTGTACCTTCGTCACGGCTTGTCCTTTGCCGGGATCACGAGCCGTTTTGGAACGACCGGCTTCGTCTCTGTCTGCGCCAAACTGGGGGCCGCGTTCGTCACGGGCGCCGGTACGGCCGCTTTGACGATCCCCATACCCCCGAACGCGGGAGTGTCGGGTTCCGGTTCGCCGCCGCGTCTGATCCAGCCCCAGCCGTAGCTGATCGGCGGGTAGAGCCCGACCGAGCCCATCCCGATGAACATGATCCCGATGAACAGTCCTGTAGCGCCCCCAACGAGGAGAAACTCCACGCCGAGCGAGATGAACAGGGCGGCCCACATCAGCCCGGACGGTGACAGCGCCGGGCCGTCAGCCCAGGCGGTCAGGCCGGCAAAGAACGCTCCGAACACGAGCAGCCCACCAATCCCTCCGAACAGCTGGACGGTCTGGCTGCTCGTGCAGTGATGTGCGATCACATACGGGCCGCCCGAAGCGCAGAAGCCGCCGCTTGTTTTCTCGACGCTGCGGAACCCGACGTTGACCATCGTCAGTGAGGCGCTGAATCCGAACGCGGCAAGCGTAGATCCGGCGATCTTGTACCAGCGCCGCCGGCTTGCGACTGTGTCGGTCGGCGTGTCACCGTCGGCTCCCACGACGCCGACGGTGACATCGGGCGATCCCCCGAACATCATGGCTCAGGCCGCTCCGGGCGGGTTCGTCAGGCTGGCCATCATGTCGATGAACACGCTGGACGGATCATTCGGGTCGACCTTGACCGACAGGCTGTGTCCTGGCTGGACAGCCGCCATGTGTATCGGCGAGATCGTCTGACGGATCGTCACCGGGTAGGGCGGCAGCCCTTCCGGCAGCACCGTCATGTCGATTTCGACGATCGGCTGCATGTTGACCATCCCACCCGTGTCGCGTGCGGCGACGACCGTCGCTGCACACGTGACGCCGGTCGCCTGGAGGTTGGCCTGCTTTGTCATCTCGGCCATTTGCTCCTGCATCTGCGCCATCTTCGCCATGCCCTGCTTGCGCTGAGCCCCCGGATCCCACGTCTTGTCGATCTCGTGGACTTCCTTCATCGTGTCGCGGTACGCCTTGAAAAGGCCCATGACCGCTACGCCGAGTACAGCTGGTTGAACTGGTGAGCCACACCGCCGTTGGTCTTGATGCGGTGATTCCAGCCCTCGACTGCTTCCTTCCAGTTCTCACCCGAGACGCCCTTGGCTGCCGCAGCCGACGCCGCCGATGCCTCGTCTGAACTGCCCGATGCGGCGATGTCCTTCGAGATCGCCACGTACTGCTCGAGCGTGACGCCACCGATCGGCGTCAGTGCCGCCGGGTCCGGGGCAAACGAGCCCGCGCCGGGCATCGCGCCCACGCCGGCCATCTGTGCCTGTGCCGCAGCCTGCTGCGCCGCGGCCATCTGCTGTGCCTGATCGCCCATCGCGCGGGCGTTCTTGATCATGTCGGGGGCGTCTTCGATCATCCCCTTCATGTCCTTGAGCTGCTTGAACATTCCCATTTGCATCCCCCTTCGTTGGATGTGAAGAGCCGTGCGTGCCCTTGTGAGATGCAGCACGTGAGCTACGAGTGCGACGCTACCACCGCTGCGCACCGCCAACAAGGAAGGTGGACCAGACGTACACCTCTCGTGCTCATGCGCCGCGGGCGTCAGGACGCGCTGATGAGAGCTCTCCGAAGGTCCTCGACGGTGTCAAAAGTCAGGCTGAGAACATGTTCGTGGCGGTAGCGCACGATGCCGGCGGCGTCGATCACGAAAGTCGCGCGTTTCGTTCCGAGCAGTCGTGAGTTGACGCTGTAGGCCTTGGCGACCTCGAGGTCGACGTCGGAGAGCAGCGGCAGCCTCAGGCCGTGGCCCGCGATGAAACGCTCGTGCGACGCGATGTCCTGCGGCGAGATGCCGACCGCGAGGACTCCGAGCTCCGTCAGCTCCGCGTAGCGATCCCGGTAGAAGCAGAACTGCTTCGTGCAGACAGTGCTCTCGTCGCGCGGGTAGAAAAGGAGCACGACCGGGGCGCCGCGGTGCGCCGACAGCCGGAACTTTCCATCGGTGCCGGCCAGATCGAAATCGGGGGCCTCATCGCCAGGTTGCGGGAAGCCGGCCAAGCCACTGACGATACCGGCGTGCCGGCGCTGCCCAACCAGCTTCGGCGAATCGACGCCACGACCCGGTTCGCGAGCACAGCGGCGTCTGCGCGCACGAAGGTGATCCTCCACGCGTTTCGTGAGACAACTCTCGCGCGACTCTAAGGCTTTCTTGAGCATCCCGGGGATGATTCGCGTGTGACTGCTGCCGCCAAGAACTGGGACCGCCACGTGCGAGACGCTGAGACCGTGGCACGCGGGCCGGGGTTTGTCGCACTGCGTGACAGGGTGCTTGAGCTCGCCAGTCCGCAGTCCGGGGACATCGCGGTCGACCTCGGAGCCGGTACGGGACTGCTGACGCTGGCCCTCGCCCCCGACGTCGAGCGGGTGTGGGCGATCGACAACTCGGCCGGGATGGTCGAATACCTCCGGGTCAGGGCGGAGAGCGCGGAGCTCGACAACGTGCGCGTTGTGCTGGCGTCGGCGACGCATGTGCCGCTCGTCGACGATATCGCCGATCTCGTCGTGTCGAACTATTGCTTCCATGAGATGACCGACGTGGACAAAGGCTTTGCGCTCTCGGAGGCTTCCCGCCTGCTTCGTGCCGGCGGGAGACTTGTGATCGGCGACATGATGTTCACCCTGAGTCCGCTCTCGTCCCGCGATCGCAGAATCGTCGCTGGCAAGCTGCGCGCAATCGCGCGTCGCGGCATTCCCGGCCTCCTGCGAATTGTCAAGAACGCTGCGCGTGTGGCGACCGGGCGCTGGGAGCACCCGTCGACGGCCGACTGGTGGCACACGGCGCTCGCCGAGCACGGATTCGACGAGATCTGCCTCGAGCTGTTCGAGCACGAGGGTGGCATCGTGGTGGCACGGCGCCTGGAGCGCGAACTGAACGCGATGCCGACCTCGAGCGCGACCGGACCGAAGGTCGACTTGTCGGTCGCCACACCTCGCGCGGGGGCGGACAGCCGACCGCGCTCGCGCGCGGCGTAGCCACCGTCTCCGCCGGACGGGGCGGTCGCGGTAGGCTTCCCGCCGGTGCGCCCGTCCGATCGGTCAGTCTGAGGGGCGGGTGTCTCGCCCGGGACCCACTGAACGCGCCCGCGAGCGTCGCCGGCGGGCCGTGCGGCGGCGACGGATAGTCGCGCTCTGCACGCTCACGCTGCTCGTCGCCGTGATCGTCGGGGTATCGGCGACCGGCCTCTCGGAATTCACGGCTCCGCACCCGCGCGTCATCCCTCGACCGCAGCTGCCGGCCGACACTGCTGTCGGCGTGCGGACCGTCACGTTCGTCGACCGGACTCGGACGATCCACTTTCTCGACGGCACGGCGGGCCCACGAACGTTCGTCACGACGGTCCGCTACCCGGCGCACGGCGCCACCGGCGCCAGCGACGTGCTGGATGCGCGTCCGCGGCGCCACGCCGGCCCCTACCCACTGGTGATCTTCGGTCACGGGTTCGGCATCGCGCCGTCGCTCTACGCGGCGTTGCTCGACGCATGGGCGCGCGCCGGTTACATCGTCGTTGCTCCGGTGTTTCAGCTCGGCGTCATGTCCGCCCCAGGCGGACCGAACGAAGCCGACTTGATCAATTGGCCTGCCGACATGCGCTTCGTGATCTCGCAAATGCTTGCCGCGAACGCGCGCGGGCCGTTTTCCGGACTCATCGAGCGGGGGCGAATTGCGGTCACCGGTCAGTCCGACGGCGGTGACACGGCTCTCGCGCTCGCGTTCGATCCGGCGGAGCGCGACCGGCGCGTGAAGGCGGCGGTCATCCTCTCAGGCGCCGAGATCCCCGAGCTCGGGCCGTTTGCATTCCCTGGGAGCGGGCCGCCGCTGCTTGCCACGCAAGGTAGCGCCGACACGATCAACCTCCCAAGCGCTACCGCGATGTTCTTCGTGCTCGCGCCGCGCCCGAAATTCCTGCTGACGCTCCAGGGCGCCGCCCACCTTCCGCCGTACGAGACGCAGCAACCGTATCTCGGCATCGTGGAGCGAGTGACGATCGCGTTCCTCAACCGCTACCTGAAGGGAAAGCGGGCCGAGTTGCCGCGCATGACGTCGTCCGGGAACGTACGGGGGATATCGGTGCTGCAGACCTATCTGCGGCCCCGCCGCGGCTGAGCGCGGGACCTCGCTCGTCACCTCGCGACCATAGCGATGAAGTCCCGGCTGTAGGGGTATGTGAGCAGCCGACCGCTGATACCACGCGCACCACGGACCACCTGGGTCGCGACTGGGCCGGCAGCATGATGGACGTACACGTACCCCGCGACCCACCACGGGTTGATGTCGAGCTCGATCGCGCGCACCGCTCCAGCGTTGATCAGTGCACTGGCCAGCCCACCCGGCGATAGATGCTCGCCGCCCGCCCAGACCAGAGCGCCGCCCGCAGTGACGCCGAGGCCCGATCGAGCGACGATCGTCTGCAGGCTGACGGTGCCGCCCCAGCAGGCGAGTACACAGGTTGCGACGTTCGCCGCCGCGCGGCCGTGATCGACCAGCAGCCGCTGGTTTTGGAGCACCGAAAAGACGGGCCGCCCGTCTGCCGGAACGCCGCGGCGCCACATGCCGACGTCCGTCGTGCCGTCAGCGTAGGTCACGATCGATGCGAGCCCCCGCTTCAGCGCCACAGCGACATGCCCGCCCGACTCGAAGCCGACGCCCGCGTGTGTCAGCTTGAAGCCGCCGTTGAACGCCGCCACGATGCGGTTGATCTCACGTGTGCCTATGCGGTCGCCGTACGTCCAGCCGGTAGGTCCGCCGTCGCGCCAGCCGGCGTGCAAATCAAGACGCACGAGCTGCTGATCGAATCGCATGAGCGTCACCCGGTTGCGGCGGGCGATCCACGCGGCGGGTCGAGGACCGACCGAGGCGAAGACCGCCCAATTCGCGCTGAAGGCTGCGGGCGCGCGGACATCGAGCTTGGCGGCGCGGCGGGTATGCTCCGCGGCGGCTTTGTGTGAGTAACCGCCGATGCTCGAAACGGCGATCACGACGGCGGCGCCGGCTAACGTCGCGGCCCCGGCCGGCAGGCGCCACCCCCACCTACGCTGCGGCCTTTCACCGCGAACACGTCGCGCACGCAGGCCGCGAGTTCGCAGGCCTGGTATTCGCGACATCGGCTGATGCTTCACTGCTCGGCTAATGACCAGCTCATCGACGGGTGAGAGGCTATTCATCGCGCGCACGATCAGCCGGATCACGGGCCGGAATCCGGACGCTCGGACCCGACCGGTTGCTGAGCCTGCGCATCGACGGCGCAACCTGAGCGCGTTAGGTGAGACCCAGCGGGTCACGAGCGTATGGTTACCGAGATGGCCGTTAACGAACTTGACTCATGGCCGCGCGATCGCGACGGTCGGTTGCGCGCGGCAGCACTCGAGCCGGCGCCCGGACGTGCCGCCTGGCTCCGTTGGCGCAGCCGCGCCTGATGTCACCAAAACATCAGGGCAGTGACTCGCCGCAAGGCCCGGCCCAACGCGTCCCGATTTCTTCTGACGGACCGCAGCGCGTCAATCGCCGTGGTCTGCTCAAGGGGGCGATCGTGACTGGAGGCACGCTCGCCGTCGGTGGTGGGCTCGCTGAGCTGATCCGCCAGCCCAGCAGTGCCGCCACGCGCGTTTCGCGCTCAGCGGGCCAGCAGCCGAACATCCTCGTGGTGATGGTCGACCAGCTGCGGACGCCGCAGTGGTTTCAGTCGGCCGCGTCGGCCGCGGGCCTGATGCCAAATCTCGCTCGGTTGCGCAACGGCGGCGTCTCGTTTGACAACCACTTCACCGCTGCCAACGACTGCACGCCGGCCCGCGCTGCACTCCTGACCGGTCTCTACAGTCTCCAAACGGGTTGCCTGATCACGGGCGGCAGCACCCTTGATCCCGGGTTCGCGACGTGGGGCACGCTGCTGCGCGAGCACGGCTACCAGACCCAGTGGTTTGGGAAGTGGCACCTCACCCGCCACGACAATCACTGGCGCGCCTCGCGCGACGCTCACGCACTGGAGCGCTACGGGTTTTCCGGTGGAACGTTCCCCTCGCCGGATGGCGGGCCGGGGCAGGGATGGCGGGTCGATCCCATCATCGCGTCACAGTTCAAGACCTGGTACGCAGCGGCGCCGGCGACCACACCGTGGTGCACGACGGTGTCGTTCGTGAACCCGCACGACATCGCATGGTGGTATCGCTGGAGCGACCAGGCACCGACCGAGAAGACCGCACCGCAACTCGCAACGGCACTTCCGGCGAACTTCGAGACGCCGGCCCAGCTCGTCGCGCGTCGCAAGCCACGACTGCAGCTGTCGCTTCAACAGACGGCCGCGAGGGGCTTCGGCTCGGTGCCGTTCACCGGTCCGCAAGCGCTCGCGGCATGGCTGCCATTCATGAACCTCTACCTCAAGCTCCTCCACGAAGTCGATCGCCAGATCGGCGTTGTCATCGACGCGCTCGAGAGCCGCCCGGGCCTGGCCGCCAACACGGTTGTCATCTTCACGTCCGACCACGGCGAGTACGGCTCGTCACACGGCCTCCGTGGCAAAGGCGCTGGCGCGTACGACGAAGCGATCAGCGTTCCGCTGATCGTCAAGGACCTGCGCGGACGCCTGAATGCGGCGCCGTCGGTCTCTCGCACCGGCCTCACCTCCAGCGTCGACGTCATACCGCTGCTCCTGACGATCGCAATCGGCTCGCACGACTGGCGCAGCGACTCACGCTACGCCCACATCTCAGCCCGCCACGACATCGCAGCAATGCTCGCCGACCCTGCTGCGGCTGGACGCCCCTGGGTGCTTCACGCAACGGACGAGATCGTCAGCGAATTCGCCACGGAGGCCTACGCCGCACACGCGCCCCGCCATGTCGTTGCGATCCGCACGCCGACTGCGAAATACGCCGTGTACTCGAACTGGAAGGCCAACACCAACACCGTTCAAACGCGCGGGCAGGAACGCGAACTCTACGACTACTCCACGCGAAACGGCAGGCTTGAAATCGACAACCTCGCCGGGCGCAGCCACCTGGAGTCCAAGCTCGACGCGCAGCTCGGCGCAGCGATCCACCACGAACTCCGTGAGCGTCTTCCCCAGCGGCTGCAGGCGGCCGTAAACCGCGGCTATGCGGACTATTACTCCCGAGCCAAGACCGTCGCGCTTGAGCAGGCAAGATTACGGCGCCGACTCGAGAAGACCGAATCGCGCCGCGACGCCAGCGAGAAACTGGGCGCGCAATAGTCGCCGCGATGGGCGCCGTCCTCGCCCCCGATCAGGCGATTCCTGGGCTGACCGAGGGCGAGGCCGCGCGGCGCCTTGCGGCGCGGGGTGCTCCGCAGCGTCGCGGGTCGAGTCGTTCGTACTCGAGCATCGTGCTAGCGAACGTGCTGACCACGTTCAACGTGATCCTTGCCGGCTTTGGAACCGTGACCCTGATCTTCGGCGATTGGCAGGATGCCCTCTTCCTCGGCGTGATTGTCGCCAACGCGACCATCGGTATAACGCAGGAGTTGCGCGCCAAGCGCGCGTTGGATCGACTATCGCTGCTGGTTGCGCCGCACGCGATGGTGCGTCGTGATGGGACGGAGCGGTCCGCCGGGGTTGACGAACTCGTGGTCGGTGACGTGGTGATGCTGCAGCCCGGCGACCAGTTGATCGCTGACGGCCAACTGCTCTCGGCAAACGACCTGCGCCTCGACGAGTCGATCTTGACGGGCGAGTCCGAGCCAGCCGAACGCGCCGCCGGGGCAGAAGTGCGTTCTGGGGCGTTCGTCGTGGAGGGCGTCGGGTCCTACGAGGTGCGGGCCGTCGGACGCGACAGCTTCGCTGCGCGATTGACCGGGGAGGCGCGCTCGTTCCGCCATCCGCGCTCGCCGCTCGAGCGTGCGGTGAACCGGCTGCTGTACTTCACAGTGTTCGGGGTGGTTGGGCTGGGAGCGGTGTTGGGGTACTCGCTCTACCACCGTCACGTGGGTCTCCACGCCGCGGTGGCAACGTCAACGGCCGGCGTGGTCACGCTGGTCCCGGAGGGGCTGATGGTGCTGGTCAGCCTGACGTACGCGGCGGCGGCGGTTCGCATGTCGCGCCGCGGAGTGCTGGCACAGCAGCTCAATGCGATCGAGTCGCTGGCCTCAGTGGACACGCTTTGCATCGACAAGACCGGGACGCTCACAGCGTCCGCGCTGCGGCTGGTCGAGGTGATTGCCGCCCCAGGGGTGAGCGACGCCGACGTTCGGTCGGCGCTTGGCGCGCTGGCAGCAGGCGCGTCGGCGCAGAACATCACGTTGGCGGCCATCGCCGAGTCCTGCCCGGCGAGGCGGCAAGCGGTGCTGGGCGAGGTGCCCTTCTCGAGCAGAAGGCGCTGGAGCGCCGTCGCGCTCGCCGACGGCGCGGTCTATCTGGGCGCGCCCGGACGTGTCCCGGTCGGGAAGCTCGCTGCGGTCGCGCGGGAGCACCAGAGCCAGGGGCGGCGGGTGCTCGCCCTTGCACGCGGCGAAGGCCCGCTCCCGAGCAACCCGGCGAACCAGCCGCCGGCCGACCTAGCGCCGCTCGGTATCGTCGTGCTGGCGGAGCAGCTGCGTCCGAACGTGCGTGACACGATCGCGTTCCTGCACCGCGAGGGAGTCGACGTGAAGGTGCTCTCCGGCGACGCGCCGCAGACAGTCGCCGCGATCGCTCGCGACGTGGGACTCGAGGTAGCTCGCGTCAGCGACGGCGATGCGATCCCCGATGACCCTGGCGCTCTACGGCGGTTCGCGGCGGAGGTGACTGTGGTCGGGCGCATCTCACCTGAGGGTAAGAAGGCGATCGTTGAGGCGCTGCGCGCCGAGGGCCGCTACGTGGCGATGGTCGGGGACGGCGTGAACGATGTGCCGGCGCTCAAGAGTTCGAACCTCGCGATCGCGCAGGGCACCGGTACCCAGATGGCGCGCTGCGTGGCGGATCTGGTACTGATCTCCGGCGATTTCGCAAGCGTGCCGCTGCTGGTTGCCGAAGGTCGCCGGGCGTTGCGTAACCTCCAACGGGTGAGCAAGCTCTACGTGACCAAGTCTGCGTTTGCCGCGTTCCTGATCCTGACGATCGGCACGAGCACTGACGCGTACCCACTGTTGCCCCGGCACCTGACGCTGGCGGCGGCCCTGACGATCGGCATCCCTACGTTCGTTCTCGCGCTGGCGCCGAGCAGCGGCCCTTGGCGGCCCGAGGGCTTCGCGCGGAGCGTTGCGCGCTTCGCGGTGCCCGCCGGGGCCGTGGTGGGCACGGGGCTCGTGGCCGGCTACCTGTTCGCATTGCACGACCTCGATCTCTCAGTGACCAACGCGCGCACGGTGGCGGTCACGATCCTCGTGGCGTGCGGGCTCTACCTGGTGATGGCGCTTGAAGCGGTCGGATCCAGGCGGCGCTCCACGCTTGTGGCCGCGATGTGCGCCGCGCTCGCCGGTAGCTACGTTGCGGTGCTCGCGGTCACAGCCGCGCGCCGCTTCTTTGAGCTGACGATTCCCGACGTCGCGATGATCGCGACCAGCGCGGTCGCCAGCGCGGTGGCGATCGCGGGCCTCGCACTCTGCGGCTTCTCACTCAGGACGGATCGACCGCCATCGAAGGATGGCGCCTCATGACCGACGGCCCGGTCCTGCTGTGCTTCGACGGGTCCGCCGAGGCGTCCGAGGCCGTCCGGGGCGCGGGCGCCGTGTTGGTCGCTCGCGAGGCGATCGTGCTGAGCGTTGCGATCCCGGCCAAGGACGAGCTGCCGCTCGACCCGGCCGGCGACCTCGTCGGGCGGCTCAGCGGGCTCTACCGTGACTGGGACGAGATCGCGCTCGAGCTCGCTGAGCGCCATGCACGTAGTGGTTGCGAACTCGCGAGCAGCGAGGGGTTCGCCGCTCGGTCATTGACGGCATCCGGGCGACCGGCGGCGACGATTCTGCGGGTCGCCGACGAACATGATGTCGCCGTGATCGTGCTCGGCGCGGGCCGTCGCGCCGCGCTCGGGGGATTGCTGGGCAGCGTCTCAGCGCGCGTAGTCGAGCGGGCCGCGCGCCCGGTGCTCGTCATTCCCAGACGCTGAGGGCGCGGCCGGCACGCCGCGCGCCACGTGGCGGGATCTCCGAGATGGGGCGCGGCGCTCCACGGATATCTGCGCTTGCACGCTTCGCCATCCTGTCGCTATGGCGTATGTCCCAGCATCCTCTCCCGCTCCGCACCGGGTGCATCTGACGGTCGAGGGTGGCCGGCCCAGGCGCGTTGCGGCCGGCCTGATTGAGCACCGTGCTCGCCTGCTGGCGGCGCTCGCCGTGCTCGCAATCGGCGCTGGCGGCGCCCTCCACATCGTAGGAGCGCCGGACATCGGTGACCACGTGTGGGCTGTCGCAGTCGCGCTGCTCGCTGCCGAGCTCGCGTTCGAGGTGGCCCGCACCATCGTCATCGACCGCCATATGGGCGTCGACACGATCGCGCTCGTCGCTATGGTCGGCTCGCTCGCGCTCGGCCAGGAGCTCGCGGGGGCCGTGGTTGGCTTGATGTTCTCGGGCGGTGCGGCGCTCGAGGACTTTGCGTCAGCGCGGGCGAGGCGCGAGCTGACCTCGCTGATCCAGCGCGCCCCACGAGTCGCGCAGCTTCGCGTCGCGGGCGCTCTGGCGGAGGTGCCTGTCGAGAACGTCCAGGTCGGCGATGTCGTTGTCGTGCGCACCGGGGAGGTCGTGCCGGTGGACGGCACCGTCCTTGGTGGTGAGGCGGTGGTTGACACGAGCACACTCACCGGAGAGGCATTGCCGGTCACGATCGCTGCGGGGATGGCCGTGCTGAGCGGTACCGCCAACGCGGGCGCCCTGTTCGCGGTCCGCGCCGACCGGCCCGCGGTGCAAAGCGCGTACGCAGCGCTCGTGCGTCTCGTCGAGCAGGCGCAGGCGCAACGCGCACCGTTCACGCGGATGGCCGACCGTTACGCAGCGTTCTTTCTCCCGGCTACGCTGGTTGCGGCGGGGGGCGCATGGTTGGGCAGCGGCGACGCGGTGCGCGCGCTCGCCGTTGTGGTTGTCGCGACGCCGTGCCCTCTGATCCTCGCCGCTCCGATCGCGCTCGTCTGCGGGCTGTCGCGAGCGGCCGGTGCCGGCGTGATCGTCAAGGGCGCCGGGGCAATCGAGACGCTCGGTGAGGCCCGCACCGTCCTGTTCGACAAGACCGGAACCCTGACCGTCGGCACTCCGGACGTGCGCGACATCGTTACCCGCAACGGTCTCGAAACTGCGGAGCTTCTGCGTCTCGCTGCGTCACTTGACCGCATGTCCGCTCACGTCCTCGGTGCCGCGCTCGTGCGCGCAGCCGCCGAGGCCGATCTCGCGCTCAGCACCCCGACCGACGTACGCGAAGACGCCGGCCAAGGCATCGAGGGAACCGTCGATGGCCGTGCGGTCGCGCTCGGCAGTCGCGAGTTCCTTTGCGCGGCCGGCGTCGCCGCGGACGAGGTGGCATCAGCCAGACTCCTCAGCGGCCATGGCTCCGGTGAGGCGCAGGTGCTGGTCGCCGTCAACGGCCACCTCGCCGGCGTGATCATCATGGCCGATGAGCTACGCCCCGACGCCCTGCACCTCGTCGAACGCCTGCGGAAGGAAGGGGTCCGCCACATCGCCATGGTTTCCGGAGACCGCCGCTCGGTCGCGGAGCGGATCGGCCGCGAACTCGGCGTCGACCGCGTCTACGCGGAGCAATCCCCCGAGGACAAGCTCGAGGTCGTCAAACGCCTGCGCGCCGACTGCAACCTGTCACCGGTGATCATGGTCGGGGACGGCGTCAACGACGCGCCCGCGCTCGCGCTCGCCGATCTTGGCATCGCGATGGGTCTGGCGGGAGCGACCGTGTCCTCAGAGACCGCCGATGCCGTGATCACCGTCGACCGCATCGACCGCGTCGTGGACGCGGTACATACCGGACGGCGCGCCCTGTTCATCGCCCGCCAGAGTGTGCTGGCCGGCATGGGGCTCAGCCTCGCCGCGATGGCCGTCGCCGCGGTCGGCTACCTACCGCCCGTCGCCGGTGCTCTCACCCAGGAAGCGATCGACCTTGCAGTGATTCTCAACGCCCTGCGCGCACTTCGAGGCTGACTCAAAAGGACATCTGCGGGTCGCTGGGCCTCCGCCCGCTGCGCCGGAACACCGGCGCGCAAAACGGGCCTTCCTTACGAGCTGCGGGACAGGGACTCGAACCCCAAATTTCTGCTCCAGAGGCAGACGTGTTGCCGATTACACCATCCCGCACCGCGTCGTCGGCGCCTGCGAGGGCGGACGAGCGACAGGACCGATTATAGATCGGCAGCACCCTGCACCGGTTGAGCGTTGGGCTCATACGTGCTCAGGGTTCCGCAGGAACCGCAGCATCAGCACGATGCCGACCGCCAGCCAGACCGCGAGCGTCCCAAGGTCGGAGCTCTCGAAGCCCGCACCCTTCGTGAACGGGTTGAACGCGTACTGCAGCCCGTGAGCGAGCGCACGGACCGGGAAGACCTTCGCGATGTCGGTTAGGAGCGTCGAGAGCTTGAAGTGAAACCAGATCCCGGAAATGAAGGTCAGCGGCAGGATCGTGATATTGACCACCGCCGGGGCGGCCTCGGCGTTCCCTATGTAGCGCACGATGCCGACGCCGAGCGCGGTGAACGTTGCGCTCCCGAGCACAAGGGTCGCAAGCAGTCCCGGCAGTGTCGCGCCGCGGACCTCTGCGTTGTAGACGAAGTGCCCTATCGCGAGCGTCACCGCCGTCATCGCAATCGTCACGACCGCGGTGGACGCAAGACGCGCGCTCACGTAGACCCATCGGGGAAGCGGTGTCCCGGCCATTCGCTTCAGCACCCCCTCGTCGCGAAGCACCGCCGTGCCGATCGCCATGTTCACGTAGGTGGTCGCGATGACGCCGTAGGCGAGGATCCCGGGAACGAAGAACGTCACGTAGGTGATAGATCGACCGGGGGCGACACGGACCGACTGGTTGTGGAAGATGGCGCAGAACATCACGAGGAAGACGATCGGGAACAGGAAGGCAAAGAACGCGCGGGCGCGGTTGCGCCAGAATGCGCGCTGCTCGTAGAGCAACTGCCATCCCGCGAGCCGCAGGTCGCGCCGCAGCCCGCTCATTGGTTCGCACTCCCCGTCAGCTCGAGGTAGATGTCCTCGAGAGTGGGCCGGCTGACCGAGAACTGTTCCAGCTCCACGCCGTGATCGAGCGCCCAGGCGGTGACGATCGCCGCCGTTCGGACCGGATCTTGCGTGCGCAGGACGAACGCGCTGCCGTCTCTCTCGATCTCAGTCCCCGGGAGCGGCGGCAGCTCGTCGGCTTTTCGTCCCGCCGGGAGCTCGAAGCGGATCTCGCTGGCGCGACGCTCGCGGCCGCCGAGCTCATCCGGTCGGCCGGTGGCGACGATCGTCCCGGCTCGCATCACCGCGACGCGGTCGGCGAGCGTCTGTGCCTCGTCCATGAAGTGCGTGGTCAGGAAAATCGTCTTGCCAAGCTCACACAGCGAGCGGATCGTCGACCATGCGTGCCGTCGTGCCTGGGGGTCGAAGCCGGTTGTCGGCTCATCGAGGAAGACGAGGTCGGGATCGCCGACCAGGGCGAGAGCGAGGTCCAGCCGGCGCCTCTGGCCACCGGACAGCTCGCGCGCCAGGGTCTCGCTCTTTGCGTCCAGCTCGACCATGTCGATCAGCTCACGAACCCCGCGGCGCCTCTCGTGGTAGCGGCCGTACATCTCGATCAGCTCGGCGACGGTCAGGTCGGCTTGCACGCCGCAGGATTGCAACACGATTCCGACCCGCTCCCGCAGGCGTCGCGGGCCGCCTGCGGGATCCAATCCGAGCACGCTCACCGAACCGCTGTCGCGTGAGCGGTACCCCTCGAGGATTTCCGTGATCGTCGTCTTCCCGGCGCCGTTGGGGCCCAGCAGGCAGAAGACCTCGCCCTGGGCGACCGTGAAGCTGACGCCACCGACCGCCTGGAGGGAGCCGTATGACTTGCGCAGTTCTGTGACGTCGATTGCGTTCACGAGTGAGGCGCTTGCGTCGCGCGGGGCGATCATACGCATCGCGCACCGCGCACCGGTCAGGCTGCGGTGGCGCTCGCCGCCCAGTCGCTGTAGAGGCTCGCGTAGTGGCCGCCGGCCGCCACGAGCTCGTCGTGTGTGCCCTGCTCGACTATTCGACCGCGTTCCAGAACGACGATCCGGCTGGCGCCGCGGATCGTCGAGAGGCGGTGCGCGATGACAATCGCCGTGCGCCCTGCGAGCAGCCGTCGCAGGCCATGCTCGATGCGCCGCTCGGTGCGCAGGTCGACGTTGGAGGTCGCCTCGTCGAGCACGAGGATGCGCGGATCTGCGACGAGTGCCCGCGCGAACGCCACCAGCTGGCGCTGGCCGGCCGACAGCTGCACTCCACGTTCGCCGATCTCCGTGTCGTAGCCGTCGGACAGCTCGCTGATGAACGCGTGCGCACCGACCGCGCCCGCGGCCGTCTCGATCTCCTGATCGCTCGCGTCGGGACGGCCGAATGCGATGTTCGATCGGACCGTCCCGGAGAACAGGAACGCCTCCTGCGGAACGACCCCCAGCTGTGAGCGCAGCGACTGGTAGCTCACGTCGCGCACATCGTGACCGTCGATCAGGACCCGGCCGCGCGTCGCGTCGTAGAAACGAGCGAGAAGCTTGGCGAAGGTCGACTTGCCGGCGCCGGTGGCGCCAACGAGTGCGATCGTCTCGCCCGGCGCTACGCGCAGATCGACATCATCGAGCGCCAGCACCTCGGCCTCGCCGTCGATCTCGCCGCGGCGCTTGGGGTAGGCGAACGAAACGTGCTCGAACTCGACCTCGCCGCGTAGGCGCGGCAGCACAACGGCGCCGCTCCGCTCGGTCATCGTGGGTTGCTCGTCGAGCAGCTCGAAGATCTTGTCGAGCGCAGCCATGCCGGCCTGGTAGGTCGTGTAGAGCTGCGAAAGCTGGGTGATCGGGTTGAAGAAGTTGTTCAGGGCGGCAAGAAACCCAATCAGCACCCCGACCGCGAGGTGGCCGTGGAGTACCTGGTTCCCGCCGTAGAGGAGTACCACCACCGTCGCGACGGCCGAGACGAATTCGATCGCCGGGAAGTAGGCGGCGTTCAGGTAGACCGTGGTCATGTTCGCGCCGCGGTTGCTCTCGTTGAGCTCGGCGAACTCGCGTGCGTGGCGCGGCTCCTGCGCGAAGCTGCGAACGACGCGTACCCCCGAAAGGGACTCCTGGAGGTAACCGGTGATCGCGCCGATCGTCTCCCGCGTGCGCCGATAGGCATCCGCGGAGGCGATCCGAAACAGGACCGAGCCGGCAAAGATCAGCGGGAGCATGATGAACGTGATCAGGGCGAGCCTGACGTCGAAGCTCAGCAGGATCACGAGGGTTCCCAGGAGCGTAAGTCCTCCCTGAAAGAGGGTCACGACGCTGTCGGTCACAAGACTGTCCAGAGCTTCGACGTCGTTGGTCATCCGGGAGATCAATACGCCTGTCGGACGGCTCTCGTAAAAGCTGACGGGCAAGAGCTGTAGATGAGTGAAGATCGCAAGGCGCAGATCGGCGAGCGCGCGCTGACCGACCCACTCGACCAGGAACGTCTGCGCCGCCGTCATCGCCCACGCGATGATCGCCGCGGCAAGGAAGCCCGCGACGATCAGCACGAGGCGGCCCATGTTGTGCTTGACGATCCCGTCGTCGATCGCCCACGCAACAAGCGGAGCCGGTGCGAGCGACGCTGCGGTCCCGCTCACGAGGGCCGCCACCATCGCCGCGACACGCACCCGGTAGGGGGCAAGCAGGGCGGCGAGCCCGCGCAGCCGCCGCCCGCGGCCGCGGGTTCCGCGGAGCCGTCGCGCGATATCGCCGGTTCGCGTGTGCGCGCTCACCGCTGTCCCGCCCGCTGCGGGCCGCGTGCCCGCCCTACGATGACTCCGCTCGCCGCGCTGTGGTCGATCGTCTCTCGGTAGAGCTCGGATTCCTCGAGCAGTTCACTGTGCGTGCCGTGCGCGGAGATCATGCCGTCTTCGAGCACCACAACCTCGTCGGCGAGCGTGATCGTCGACAGCCGGTGAGCGATGATGAAAGTCGTTCGTCCCGCCATCACCTCGGTGAGGGCGAGCTTGATCTCGCTCTCGGTGCTCGCGTCGACCGATGAGGTTGCGTCGTCGAGAATCAGGATCCGCGGGTTGGCGAGGATCGCGCGTGCGATCGCGAGGCGTTGACGTTGACCTCCAGATACCGTCAGGCCGCGTTCGCCGATGCGGGTGTCGTAACCGTCTGGCAGGCGGCGGATGAACTCATCCGCCTGTGCGCGCCGCGCAGCTTCCTCGACCTCGGGGCGTGTCGCGTCGGGGCGCGCGTAGGCGATGTTGTCGTGGACTGAGGTCGAGAAGAGGAACGGATCGTCGCCGGTGATCGCGATGGCTTCGCGCAGCGAGCCGATCTCGACCTCACGGATGTCGGCGCCGTCGATCAGGATTCGCCCCTCGGTCGGGTCGTAGAGTCGTGCGACGAGCGCCGCCAGCGTGGTCTTTCCCGACCCGGTGGCGCCCAGCAGCGCAACGGTCTTCCCGCCCGCCACTTCGAGGTCGACCGCGTGCAGCGCGTCAGCGCTCGCGCCCGGGTAGCGCAGCGACACACGCTCGAAGCGCACGCTGCCGTTGCCGGGCGGAAGCGCAGGAGCGTTTTCCGGCGAGGTGAGTCGGGGCGCGCGGTCGAGAATCTGGAAGATCCGCGTGCCCGAGGCGGTTGCGCGCTGGGCCATCGTGAGCGTCACGCCGAGCGTCTGCATCGGGCTGAGCAACATCAGCAGGTAGAGGTAGAAGGCGGTGAAATCGCCGATCTGCAGGTTGTGATGAATCACCGCGTACCCACCGACCAGCAGCACTGCCGCCAGTCCGAGCTGGGGCAGGAAGCCGATCAGCGGGTTGTAGCGCGTCTGCAGCCGCGCCTCGACCATCGCCTGCTCAAACACGCGCCCGACGCTCCGCTCGAACCGCGCTCGTTGGTGGGCCTCGCGAGCGAACGCTTTGACCACCCGAACTCCAGCGATGTTCTCCTGCGCGTCTGCCGTCAGCTCGGCGATCCGCTGCGCCACCTCCTCGAGCGCGGGGCGCGCAGCACGGCTGTAGCGATACGTGGAGTACACGACGAATGGGACCGGCAGCAGCGCTATCACCGCAAGCTCGGGCGCCAGGACGAACATCGCGACGGCCGCGAGTGCGATGGCCAGCGCGGATTGGACCATGAAGATCAGGCCGTAACCGAGGAAGAACCGCACGGCTTGAAGATCGACGGTTACCCGCGACATCAGCTGACCGGTCTGCTGGCGATCGAAGAACGCCAGCTCGAACGCCTGCAGCTGCGCGAACAGGCGGCTACGGAGGTCGTATTCGACCGCCAGCGATACGCGTCCCGCGACCAGACGCCGGCTCGCGGTCAGGCCGAACCGGACGACGCCGGCGCCCGCGATCAGCAGCACGTAGGTCACCAGCCGCCCCCGGTGGTGGCCGTAGTGGATCGCATTGATCGCCGAACCGCTCAGTTCCGGTATCGCGACCGTGCCGAGCATCGCCAGAGCCGCTAGCACGAACGAAGCGATGACGCTCGAGCGATACGGGCGCAGGAATTTGAGAAGTCGTCCGAACGTATGCACTTCAGAAAGTATAGTTTTGGCGTGGCCCCAGCCGGCGAGCAGTCGAGCAGGGTCGTTCGCGCGGGTCTCTGCGACCGCTGCGCGTTCCAGCGTGCGGTCGCGACCACACGTGGCCCGGTCTACTCGCTCTGCGAGCGTTCAAGGCTCGAGCCCGAGCGCTTCACGCGCTACCCGCCGCTGCCGGTGACCGACTGTCGAGGTTACACAGAGCGGGGCGGCTGAGTGCCGCCGCCGTCCGAGGTATAAGCAGTGGGAGTGAGCGAAGGCACTCCGGACGGCGTCCAGCGCATCCTGCGCGAGTCGCTAACCCCGGTCGCGGAGACCGCCCACGCCTCGCTGCAGACCCGCCTGCGAAGGGTCCGCGGGTCGTGGCGACCGATCCTGCAGTCGGGGTTCGCTGCTGGGCTCGCGTGGGCGCTGGCGCGACTGCTTGTCGGGGCGCCGGACCCGTTCTTCGCCCCAGCGGCCGCCGTGATCACGATCGGGCTGGCTCGCGGCCAGGCGTTTCGCCGGTCGGCCGAGGTCGCAATCGGCGTCGCGATCGGGATCGGCGTCGCGTTCCTGCTGAGATCGGCGATCGGCCTCGGGCCTGCGCAGATCGGTGGGATCGTCGCGCTGACGATCGTCGCTGCGCTCCTCGTCGATGGCAGCACAATCCTCGCGAACCAGGCCGCGATCTCCGCGGTCCTCGTGATGACGTTGCCGACGGCCGCGCTCGGCGCCGGTCCGGACCGCTTCTTCGACGCCCTCATCGGTGGCGTGGTCGCGCTCCTCACGAGCAAAGCCGTGTTCGTGCGCGACCCGACGAGCACGGTCGCCAGCGGCCTCCACCGAACCCTGTCGGAGCTGAGCCTCGCGCTAGGTGAAGCAGCGCAGGCGCTCGGCGGCGAGGAGATTGACCTCGCTCATGCGGCGCTGGCGCGCCTGCGAGCCCTCGACCCCCAGGTCTCGCTGCTCTACGAATCGCTCGCGGTCGCTCATGACGCCGCGTTCATCTCGCCGCTTCGCCGCCGTATCCGCAGCCGGCTCGACGACTACGCGGAGGCGGCGCGTCACGTCGACTACGCGGTGCGCAACGCGCGGGTCCTTGCTCGGGCTATCGCCGCCGCGCTCAGAACCCGTGTTCCGGTCTCGCCGGAGCTTGCTGCGGCGGTGACGACACTCGCGGGCTGCGCCGACGCGCTCAGCGAGCAGCTCGTCGTCGATTCCGACCCCTCGGCGGTCCGTGAGCTGGCCGTCGCCGCGAGCGCGCAAGCCACCGACACGCTCGCAATCCATCATGACCTGCGCACGAGCGTGATCATCGGGCAGATCCGGGCCACGGCGGTCGATCTCCTGCGGGCGAGCGGACTCGACGCGAACGCTGCTCGCGGCGCGCTGCCGGCCACGGGCTCGGCCGACGAGCTCTAGCCGCGCGGCGGCGGGTTGCGGCGGACGCTCGCCGGCGCGGGCCTCGGCGTAGCCCAGCCCGGACGCTCGCCGCCGACGTCAAGCGTCACGTGCGCAACGGGGTAGTCGATGTTCCAGACAGTCGCGAGACCCGCGTCGCGGAGCATCTCGGCGATGTCCTCCGATCCTGGGTGCAGATCGACGTGGAGGGTCCGAAGCCCCATCGCTGCCGCCCGGCCGGCGGCCTCGTGTACCAGCAGCGTTCCGAGTCCCACGCCGCGGAACGCCGGCGCGACGACCCCGGCCAATTCGCCAGACGGAGCGAAAGCTATGAAACCGATCACCGGTCCGCGGTCGGGGCCATGGGCGACTAGCGCCGCGCTCCCGTCGGCGGCCGTGCGCGCGCGAGCGTAGAGGTCGGCACGGGCGCCATCGTGGTCGGCGATGAACGACGCGACGGCGGCGCCGTCTTCGGTCCGCGGCTGGGCTAGCGTGACGTGGCGGCCGTCACGGAGCACGAACGTCCCCACCGCACGGCTGGTGGGCTCGCGCGTCACTGACCGACGATCCTAAGACGCAGGTGCGCGCCGCCATCGGTAGTAGTCCGCACCCGGCGGGCGGGGGACGCCCGGCGAGCTGCGGGACCCTTCGGACGTAGCCGGCGGCACACGCGCATATGTTGGATGCAAGCGTTCAAAGGAGTCGACATGTTCCGTGAAGTTATCGCCGGCGTGGATGGCAAACCCAACAGCCGTGACGCGGTAGCACTCGCCGGTCAGCTCGTCGGCGACGGCGCACGGCTGACACTCGCGCACGTGTACGACGACCGGAGTCTCGTCGGGGCCGATGTAGCCGACCTCGAGCGCCACGACTCCCTCGAGCTCCTCGCGCGCGAGCGTGAGGAGGCCTCGGTCGATGCCGATCTCGTAGCGGTACCGGCGCGCTCAGTCGGAGCGGGACTGCACGAGATCGCCGAGCGGCGCGAGGCCGACCTGCTCGTCGTTGGCTCCTGCTCGCGCGGAGCGCTCGGCCGGCTGCTGCTGGGTGACGACCGGCGCGCGTCGCTCGACGGGGCGCCGTGCGCGGTGGCGATCGCCCCGAGCGGCTACGCGCGAGCGCCGAGGCCGATCGCGAGGATCGGCGTGGCCTATGACGGTACGCCTGAGAGTGAGCACGCCCTCGCGTTGGCCCGCTCTGTCGCCGAGCAGCGGAACTCCTCGATCTCGGCGCTCACCGTGGTCAGCGTTCCGACCTACTCCTACGGCACGATGGCCGCCGTTGACTGGGGAGCGGTGGTCGAAGGGATGGCGCAGGCCGCGCGCGAGCGCCTCGCGGGTCTCGAAGGCGTTAGCGGTCACGTCGTGCGCGGTGTCGCGGTCGAGGAGCTGGCCGCCTGGAGTTCGAGCGTCGACCTCCTAATTGTCGGCTCGCGTGGTTACGGACCGGTTCGCCGCGTCGTCTTCGGGAGCACCTCCGAGTACCTCGCACGCTCCACCGAATGCCCGCTGCTCGTGCTCCGTCGCGGTCTCCCCGCGGTGCAAGCGGCAGGCGCTGCCCCGGCTTCGGCGCTGGCCTAGGTCCGAGGGACGCCGCGCGGCGGCCGGCGTTCAACGGTCGAGCTGCGCGAGCACCACCGTAGCGGCCGCGTGGCCGCTACGGACCGCGCCCTCCAGCGTCGCCGGCCACTCTGTCGCAGTCCAGGCGCCCGCCAGCGCGAAGCCGTCAACCGCCGTGGCTGGCGCCGGCCGGAGCGCCCGTGTGCCCGGCTTCGCGCGGAACGTGGCAGCGTGCTCGCGCGTCAGAGCGAAGCGCAGAACCTCGGCACCGCGAGCCCTGGGAAGCAGTTCCTCGAGCGCGGGGACGTAGAGCGCCCGCATCTGATCGACAGGCATGGCGCTTTCACGGTCGGCTCCCGAGAGCGACACGGCCACGTACTGGCGCGAACCGCTCCAGCCGGCGGGTGTACGATCGAAGATGTACTGGACGGGCGTGTCGACACCGGCGGCGAACGGTTCGTCGAGCACCTCCCTGTCGTAAACGACGTGGACGTTGACAATCGGCGAGCTGCCAAGACCGTCGAGTGCTTCGAGTCCGTCGCGCAGCTCCTTCGGTGCCAACGCCGCCGCTCGCCCGTGCGGGACAGCAAGCACGACCGCGTCGGCCGCGATGCTCTCGCGCTCCCCGCGCACTTCGAACGCGCCCGATACGCGTTCAACTCCCCGCGCGCGCCAGCGCAGGCGCACATCGACGCCGGCAGCCGCGAGGGCCTCGCGGGCGGGGTCGCCGATGACCCTGCTGAGCGGCAGTTGATGGATTCCAACATCGCCCGCCGACGCATTGCGAAGCAGTCCCTCCTGAAAGACGAAGGCTCCGAGGCCGAGCGCTGCATCCGCCGCGCGGACGTTCAACGTCGGCAGCGCAATCAGGTCCCAGAGGTTTGCGATCGCGCGAGCACTCTGACCATGGTCCTCGAGCCACGCGCCGAGCGTCTCGTCGTCACGTGTGGGGTCGACACGCCCGAGCGCGAGCGCGGCGCGGCCGATTTCGAGCCGTTCGCGCACCGATAGATGCGGGTAGCGCAGGAGCGAAGCTGCGAGGTGAAGTGGAGCCGGAAGGCCATTGCGCGTGATCCGAGCCGGACGGTGCCCCGGTGCCAGCACAGGGATGTCGAGCCGCCGCTGCAGCTCGACGCCGTGTGTCCCGCCGATCCGCTCGAGCAGCCCGCGGTAAGCCGTGCAGCAACGCAGGAAGACGTGCTGGCCGTTGTCCAGCAGCAGCCCGTCGCGCTCGAACGAGTACGCGGCTCCACCGAGACGTGGGCGAACCTCGGCCAGCGTGACGCTCATGCCGCGCTCGGCGAGGTCGAGCGCTGCGGTGATCCCGGCGACGCCGCCGCCGATCACGGCCGCGCGGCGCGTCACGTCCGGTGCTTCCCAGTCAGGCTTCGCGCGGCGACCGCGACTTTCGCCCGCACCGGCAGGCTGACGCGGCCCTCCAGGATCCGCTCCGGGTGCGCGTCGATCCGCTCGAGCAGCTCGCTATAGATCCGGCTCATCGCCAGTGCGCACGCTCCGCTGCGTCGGTCGAGCATGGCGATCAGCCGATTGCCGCGCTCGTACCACTCGCGGTTGCGCTGAGCCTCGAAGTGGACGAGAGCGTCCAGCGTTCCGGGTCGCTCGACGCTGGTCGCCGCGATCGTCGCGGCATCGCCGCCTTCGGTGTGCGGCCAGCCGAACCGGCGCAGGTCCTCGGCCGGCAGATAGACGCGGCCGTTTCGCGCGTCTTCGTGCACATCGCGAAGAATGTTCGTGAGCTGCAGTGCGACACCGAGATCGTCTGCGAGCGCTTCGGCTGCCGGATCGGCGGCACCGAAGACCGCGAGGCAGAGCCGACCAATCGACCCTGCCACCCGCCGGCAGTAGAGCACCAGCTCGTCGAACCGCTCGTAGGTCGTCCCAGCCAAATCCATCTCGACCCCGTCGATCAGGTCCAGGAAGGCGCCGCGCGGCAGCGCGAAGTTGCGCTCCACGCTCGCCAGGGCGCGGATCACCGGGTTCGTGCTCCGTGGGTCCATCTCCTCGATCGCTCGGCGCGCCGCGTCCAGATCGGCGACCTTTTGGCGGTGTTCGAGCGGCCCGTCGCCGATATCGTCGACCGCGCGCGCGAACGCATAGATCGCGCACAACGCGTCGAACTTCGGACGCGGCAGCAGGCGGATCCCGTAGTAGAAGTTCGCAGCCTCGCGGCGGGTCACCGCCGCGCAGTGCGCGACGGCGCTGGCCGCACCCTCGCCTTCGGCGCCCTGCTCCCCGGTGTCGGCGGCCGCGACGCTCATTGCCGAGCCCCGTCGAGCACGCGCAGAATCGATCCGATCACGCGTCGGCGCGAGGGCCGAGGCGTAGCGGCGAGCACCTCGAAATCGGCGAGCGCGAGCGCGCTCAGCGCAGCGCGTCCGCCGCCGACATAGCCTGCCACGGCAACGCGGGCCCACCCGCGCAGTGAGTGTACGAGCGGCACGCCCTCGTCGAGCAGTCCGCAGGCACGGGTGCACTCGACGCGCAGCACGTTGCGCAGGCTCTCCGAGACCTTGCCGGCCGCGAGGTCCTCGAGCGAGCAGCCGCTTCGGGCCATGTCTTCGAGGGGCAGATATACGCGCCCGCGAGCGAGGTCCTCGCCGATGTCCTGGCAGTGCTCGATCACCTGTAGCGCTGTGCACACAGCATCCGACCGCCCGATGCGCTCGGGTGTGGCGGCATCAAAGACATGGAGCACCAGCTCGCCCACCGGGTTGGCAGAAAGAGCGCAGTAGTCGAGCAGGTCGGACCAGCGTTCGTAGCTGCGTACGCGCTGATCGGTGCGGTTGGCATCGATCAGGCGCACGAAGGGTCCTCGGGGCAACCTGCACGAGGCGATCGTGCCGGCCAGCGTTCGCATCAGCGCGTGTTCCGCATTGCCGGCGAATGCGCGGTCCAGCTCCGCCTCGAGCCAATCGAGCGCCGCGAGGCGATCACCTGGTGCCTCGTCGCCGAGTTCGTCCGTCAGCCGAGCAAAGCCGTAGATGGCGAACAGGTGGTCGCGCTGCCCCACGGGAAGCCAGCGCGGCGCCACCGGGAAGTTCTCGCTCGCTGCTCGCTCCATCACCGCGGCGGCGCCGGGGATGTCCATCGTCTCTTCGCTGTCCGGCATTTCCGGGAGCCTTGCAGATTCGCAGCCCCGGTCAAAGACGAGCGCGCGGTCCGCCGCAGTCACGCTCTCGCGACGGCGGCGCGACCGCGCCGCAGGGTCGCCCAGCCACGTCCGCCGGCGTACGCGCAGGCAGCCAGGACCCCGACGAGGAAGCCCACAGGGAGGTCCAGGTCATACGCGGCTGCGATCGCCAGCCAGACCGTCGCGAGCGCGATCATGACGGACAGCACGAGCGCGGCCGCCGGGCTCTTCGTCAAGGATCGCGCAGCCCCTGGCGGTCCGACCATCAGGCTGAAGATCAGCGTTGTACCGACGACGGGCACGGTCATTGTCGTGACGAGCGCGACGCACACGAGGAAGCAGAGGTCGATCCGTAGCGCCGCGATCCCTCGAGCCTCGCTGACCTCTGGGAGCACCGACGAGAGCAGCAGGGGACGGTAGAGCACCGCCAGAACCGCCAGACTAGCGAGTGCGAGCCCGACCGTGGGTCCCAGCTCGGCACGGCTGACGCCGAGGATCTCGCCGAACAGCAGCGAGTAGGTCGCCGGCGCATACCCGCTGCTGAAGCTGAGCAACAGCGCGCCGACGGCGAGCATCAAGACAAGCGTCAGCGCGACAGCGATGTCATGGCGGTCGCGTGTGGCGAGAACGGCGATCGCGATCGCGCCGAGAAGCGAGAACACGGCGAGTCCCGCGAGCACGCTGATGCCGAGCAGGCCGGCACTGGCGGCACCGGCGATAGATCCGTTGGGGACGGCGTGCGCTGCAAAAGCGGCTCCGCGCAGCACGACAAAGAACCCCACCAGGCCTGCGAGCACCGCGACGACACTCGCGACGATCCACGTGTTGACCATGAAGCCCGAAAACATCAGGCGGCGCGGCGGGTTCGGGATGCGAACGCGCTCGCCGCTAGGTAGGCGAGCACTGTGAGCACGACGATGAAGAAGCTGGCAGGCCAGCCGTGGCCGGCGGGGGGCCAGTAGTAGCTGTCGTAGGCGAGCAGCACGCCAACGCAGCTCGAGGCGATCGCGATCGCGGCGGACACGATCACCGCCATGCCGGGACGCCGTGTCAGCCGAAGTGCGCCGGCCGCCGGGCCGATCAGCAAAGCCGTGCTGAGAATCGCGCCGGTCGCCAGGCATGAGAGTGCGACGGCGGCCGCGAGGGCGGCCAGGTAAAGCCCACCAACGAGGCGCACGCGTACCCCTCGCGCGGCCGCGAGGTCACGGCTGAGCGAACTCAGCAGGAGAGGCCGGTAAATCGCGGCGATGAGCGTCAGCGCCGCTGCGCCGACGGCGATCACTACGGGAATCGTTGCCGAGCTGATCGCGAAGATCGAGCCGAACAGGATTGTGCTCGTCGCCCCGCTCGCGTTGGCGAGCCGGCTGTCCAGATAGAGGAAGAGGGCTGCCAGCCCGAGACCGGCTCCGAGAACGATGCCGGTCGCGAGGTCGCGCGAGCGCCGGCGGTCCGCCCCGACGAGCTCCATCGCGCCGGCGCCCGCGAGCGCGAGGAGAAAGAAGCCCCAGAGCGGCCCGACACCGACCAGGAGCGCTCCGGAGCCGCCGGCGGCGCCGATGTCGGCCAACGAGTGCCCGGCGAACGCCTGGCCGCGGATCACCGTAATGACCCCGAGCGCGCTCACGACGAGCGATACGACAGCCGAGACGGCGAGCGCGATCTGAACCGGCCCGTTCTCGAAAAACCCTGGCTCGACGATGGCCCTGGCGACGGCGCTCACTCGTGGAGCTCCAGCGCCTCGCCGTCACCGTGATCGCCGAGCGTAATGTCGACCCCGCTGGCGTCGCCGGGGCCTGCGACCACCAGCACACGGCCGTGGAGACGGAGGACGTCAACGTGGTGGCCGTAGAGCGCGCTGAGCGAGTCGGCGCGGACCACTTCATCCGTGGTCCCAACCGCGGCCCGTCCGTTCGCCAGGTAGAGCACGCGGTCCATGACGGGCAACAACGGGTTGATGTCGTGCGCCGAGATCAGGACCGCCACCTGCCGTTCGCGCGTGAGTCGGCCGAGCAGCGCCACCACCTCCTGCGCGGCACTCAGGTCGAGATTTGCGAGCGGCTCGTCAAGCAGCAGCAGCCGCGGCCCACGGACCAGCGCGTGGGCGATCAGCACCCGCTGCTGCTCGCCGCCTGAGAGCTCTCCCACACGCGCCTGCGCCAGATGTTCCGCGCCGACGGCGCGCAGAGCGCTCCGCACACGCTCTCTACGTGCCCGCGAGGGCAGAGTGAGACCGTAGCGCTCGCCGTCGATTCCGAGCGCGACGAGGTCGCGTGCTCGCAACGGCATGTCCGGGTCGAGTTCGAACTTCTGGGGGACATAGCCGATCGACGCGCCGGGTCGCGTCCGTGCGGCTCCATCGATGACGACCGTTCCCACGTTCGCTGTTGCGAGTCCGAGGATCACCCGCAGCAGCGTTGTCTTGCCGGCGCCGTTGGCGCCGATCAAACCCACCAGCTCGCCGGCAGCGAGCGAGAAGGTGACTCCGCGCAGGATCTCGCGTGTGTCGATCGTGACCGAGACGCCATCGACGCGCAGGACTTCCTCGCCACCGGGGGGGACTCCCTCGCCGGCAGTGGTCGCCCGGCCTGCGGTCACAGGTGCTCCGTCGAGCGACCGCTCGCGAGCGCGCGAGTTAGAGCCCCGATCTCGGCGAGCATCCACGACTGGTAGTCGTAGCCGGGCGTCGGCATCGTCTCGTAAAGAGCGACGACCGGGATGCGGGCGGCCTTCGCCTTGGCGAGGAAGGAGGCGGTGAGTGGATCGGTGACCTGCTCGTTGTAGAGCAGGACCCGGACGCGGTGGCCGCTGAGAAGCTCATCCTGGCGACTGACGTTCTCGGGCGCCGGGTCGATGCCGTTCATGATGTCTGCCGCCAGGGAGAAGGGTGTCTGGTTCGCGGCGCCGAGCGCCGACAGGAGGTAGTCGCCGACCGGCTCGGTGGTTGCCACGCGAACGTGCGGGAAGCGGCGGCGGAATGCGCGGATCGCCGCGAACCACGGATCGAGCGAGCGGTCAAACGCCCGCGCCCTTGCACTGAAGTAGGACGCGTGAGCAGGCTCTAGGACGCTGAGCTCGTGCGCCACGGCCCTGGCCAGCGCAGGCATCGTCGTCGGCCGATACCAGAGGTGGGGGTTGGCAATCTGCGCCGGAAGGTGCAGGAGCTTCTGGACATCGATCAATCGCCCGGGCGTTTGCGATGCCGAGGCGTCCACGCTGTCGATGAACGCGTCGTACCCGGCTCCGTTCTCGACGATCATCCTGGCGGCCGCGAGCGTCGCCGCGACGCTCGGGCTCGCTTCGAAGGAGTGGGGGTCGGTGTTCGGGTTGCTCTCGATCGCGACCGCCGTCACGTAGCTGCCGCCGATCTGGCCGATCACGTTCGCGTATTGGTTCTCCGCCGCGACGGCGAGGATCGTGCCCGTCCGGGGCCGCGCCGCGCTGCCGCCGCACGCGCTGACCACGGCGGCGCTGAGCGCGAGCGTTGCCATCTTGAGCCAGGGGCGGAGCAGAGGCCGCATCATCGGAGAGACTACCGCAAGTTGAGACTCGATCTCATCTTGGTGTCATGGCGCCTCAGATAGGGACTACGATGAAGGCGTGAACCCGCATCCTGAGGGCGCGACCGAAGACTGGGCGAAGCGTGCAGGCGAGCGTCTCGCCGCCACCGGCTATCGGCGCGGGGGCGCCCGCAGTCGCGTCATAAGGCTGCTCGCACGCCAGCATTGCGCCCTCTCAGCGGTCGAGATACAGGCGGCGCTCGAGGACGACGAGCGTGCGGTTTCGCGCGCCAGCATCTACCGCATCCTCGAGGAGCTCGAGCACGCCGAGCTCGTTGCACGCATCGAGGTGGGGCAGGGCGTCGTCCGCTTCGAGCCGCTGCGGCACGGTATCGGGCACCACCATCACCTCGTCTGCGACCACTGTGGCCGACTCGAGCCGTTCGCCGACGAGGGGCTCGAGCGCGAGCTGGTCCGGGTCAGCTCGCGCGTGCCGCTTGATGTTGCCGAGCACGAGGTGATCCTCCGCGGGGCCTGCGAGCGGTGCGTGTCGGGTTAGGCGCGACACGGATGCGCGCACCGCGTTTCCACGGTTGACGCACCGCCTGCGTAAGCTCTAGGTTCGAGGCAACCCACCACTACGGAGGCGATGAGCGATGGGACTCGTTGACAAACTCAAGGCAGGCGCGGAGCAGGCGGGCAACAAGGCTCGCGAAACCGCGCAGGAAGTTCAGACCAAGCGTGAGCTGGGCCAGGCTTACTCCGACCTTGGCAAGGCGGCCTTCGGTCTTGTCGATCGTGGCGCGATCTCGCACGACGAGTTGACCGCCGGCGTCGACCACATCAAGGAGCTGCAGGCCCGGCTGAACGGCGAAGGCGGGAGCGAGGCCGAGGAGTAGCCCGCACGTGGATGGGCGCGGCCCGGCGTGGCCGCGCCCTTAATCGCGCACTCAGGTCCGGATGGTTCCATCGACTGGTTGATGGAACGTAAAACGCCCCGGCCCGAACAAGCCGTGCGTCGGTGGCTCGCGTCCATGCGGCACGACCGAACCGCCCGAGCGTGAAGACCGTGGCGTCGTTGGTGTCGGCGATTGCTCTGGTTGCCCCCGGGGCGAGCCCGACCGCGGATGCTGCCGTCCACAACACGAGTCCGCGGCCGTCGCTGCCGCACGCGGCCGCTCAGGTCCGAACGCAGCTGCGCGGGATCCCGCAGACCGGCCTCACGCTCGGGTCGAGTTCCGCGCCCGTGACCGTGTTCGAGTACGCGGATCTCGTCTGCGGCGCGTGTGCGCAGGCAGCGACCAACGTGTTGGCGCCGCTCATTCGGCGGTTTGTGCCTACCGGGCGAGTGGCGATCAGATTCGAGCCAATCGTCGAGGGCCCGCTGTCTGACCAGCTGACCCACGGCGCGCTCGCGGCCGGGGTGCAACGCCACGCCTGGGACTACGTGCAGCTCGCCTACCTCCGCAGTTCGCCGCTGCGCTACGGACCGGCCGCTTCCCCTGAGCGGCTCGCTCACGCGCTTGGGCTTCACCGCCGCCTGTGGCGGCGGTCCCTGCGTCGTCGTCGCTGGGCGAGCTTGATCGAGCAGTCCGCCAGGGTTGCGCTGCTCGGCCAGTTCAGCTCCTACCCCGTTTTCATCGTTCGCTCGACGCCGAACGTGTTCGGGCAGCGCTTCCTGAGCGTTCTCCGCGCACCGACCTCGCTGCGGCAGCTGTCTTCGACCGTCCGCAAGGCGCTGAACGTCACCGGACCGTAGACGCCGGGCGGGCCGCGTTCAGCTGAACAACGCCCCTGCAATATGTCTGCTGATCTGTGCCGCTGGCAGGACGTGGACGCGGACTGTCGAACGTCGTTCGGGGGCCGCTCAGAAAATCGTCGGCGAAATGCGCTGCTCGGTGCTGGGCTTGTGGCCCTTCGCCGCTCAAACTGGAGGCCCCACCTGCCGATACCCCACGACATGGGTGCATCAACGGATCTGCGGCGAGCATCGCCGCAGGACCGGACGCGTGTCGGGGGGGCGCGACCGGATCGCGGCGCGGTCGCCGTCTGGGCGATCTTCGCCTGTCTCGGCGGCCTGCTCGTCGCCTATCTCGTCTTCCTGATCCTCAGGAAGAACTGGACCTTCTCGCCGTGGCTCGACGGCTGGGTCGTGATCGCCTTCGAGTTACTCGCGAGCATTCTGTGCCTGTCGCGCGCGCGAGGCGGGCGCGCGCATGGGCGCGTTGCGCTCATCATGGGCGCTGCGTGCCTGTCCTGGGCGCTCGGCCACACCGTGTTCACGATCGAGTCGTTGGGCGGGACGACGCCGAGCGCACCGTCGGTCGCGGACCTCTTCTACCTTGGCTTCTTCCCGGCGGCGCTGGCGGCGGTCGTGTTGTACACGCGGTCGGAGATTCGGCGCGGTGAGCAGCCGAACTGGCTCGACGGCGCGATCGCCGCGCTTGGCATGGCTGCCCTCTGCAGCGGCTTCGCATTCAAGGGCCTGGAGAAGCTGTTCGAGGGAGCATCGTGGTCAGAGACCACAAGCCTCGCCTATCCGGTCTGCGACCTTCTATTGCTCGGCCTCGTTGCCGGCAGCAGCGTCGTCGTGCGCGGCCGCGCACGCGCGACGCTCGTGCTCATCGCGGTCGGGATGGCGCTGAACGCCACGGGTGACACGTTCAACTTCGTCGGCTCGCCGTCGCACCTTGGGAACGTGGTCAACGGGATCGCCTGGCCGGCGTCGATTCTCGTATTCGCGATGTCGATGTGGGCCGGCGACGGTGATTCGGACCGCTGGACGCTGGAGAGCCTCTCCGGCTTCCTCCTGCCGGGATTCGTCACCCTCTCGAGCCTCGAGATCCTGGTACTCGGCAACGTCCTCGGCGCTCGCCACCGGTTCGGCACGCTCGCGGTGGCGCTGGCGACCGTCACGCTCGTCCTGACCGGTATTCGCCTCGCGTTTCGGCCGGCGCTCCGCCAGGCCCGAGAACAGCTGCGTTCGAGCGAGGACCGTTACCGCCTGCTGTTCGAACAGAACCCGCAGCCGCTTGCGGTGTACGACCGCAAGACGCTCGCGATCATCAACGTCAGCGACACGATGATCGCCCAGTATGGCTACTCGCGCGAAGAGTTCGAATCGATGAAGATCACCGACCTCTCGCCGCCCGAAGAGGTCGACGATCTGATCGAGTTCATCAAGGCGCACCCTGACGGAGTGAGGCCCGGCGACGGCTTCGGGGGGGCGGTCAGTGCCGGGCACCACGTCCGCAAGGACGGATCGAGGATCGACCTCGAGGTGACCAGCCACAACGTCGAGATCGACGGGCGGAAGTGCGCCATCGTGCTCTACAACGACGTCACCGAACGTAACCGCGTCGAGCGCGAGCTCGCGATCGCGCGCGACAGGGCCGTCGAGGCCTCGAACATGAAGTCCGCGTTCCTCGCCAACATGAGCCACGAGATTCGCACCCCGATGAACGGTGTGATCGGGATGAACGACCTTCTGCTGGCGAGCGACCTGACGGCGGAACAGCGTCAGTTTGCCGAGCAGGTGTCGCGGTCCGGCGAGCAGATGCTGGCCCTGATCAATGACATCCTCGACATCTCGAAGCTCGAGACCGGCCACATCGAGATCGACCCCGGCGATTTCAATCTCCACGAGACGATCGAGCAGAGCTGCTCGGTCGCGGCGCTCCAAGCCCGCGACAAGGGGATCGGCTTCGAGGTCGACATCGATACGGAGGTCCCGCGGGTCGCGCGCGGCGACAGCAGACGCCTGCAGCAGGTGATCCTGAATCTCGTCTCGAACGCCGTCAAGTTCACCGCGGCCGGGTCGGTGACGGTCCGAGCGACCGCAGCGTCGCATGGCGCCCATGGCTCGCGCGTCTGCGTCTCGGTGGCCGATACCGGAATCGGGATCGAGCCCGCGAACCTCGAGCGGATGTTCGAGCCGTTCACCCAGGCAGATGTCTCGACGACGCGCATCTACGGCGGGACCGGTCTCGGTCTCGCGATCGTCCGCGAGCTCGTCGAGCTGATGGGGGGGACCATCAGCGCCGAAAGCCGGGCCGGTCACGGCAGCGTCTTCTGGTTTGAGGTCGACCTCGACATCCCGCAGGCCATGGAGGAGCCGATCATCAGTGGCGGGGCGCACACCGCCGCACCATCGTGGAGCATGCAGCCGCTGGTCCTCGTCGCCGAGGACAGCCCGGTCAACCAGATCGTCGCCGCTCGCGCGCTCGAACGGTGCGGTTGCCGCACGGAAGTGGTTGGGGACGGAAGTGAGGCGCTACGGGCGCTTGGGGAGCGCAGCTTCGACGCCGTCCTGATGGACTGCCAAATGCCCGTGCTCGACGGCTACGCGGCCACTGGCGAGCTGCGAGAACGCGAGAGTGGCGGACGCCGGACGCCGGTGATAGCGATGACTGCGCACGCGATGGACGGTGATCGCGAACGGTGTCTTGCCGCCGGTATGGACGACTACGTGACGAAGCCGATCCACCACAGCGACCTGATCGCCGCGTTGATCCGCTGGATCCCACCGCACCCGTTCACAGCGACGGGTGGCGGCTACGTCGCTGGCAGCGGGAACGTCGGTTACGCGGCCGGGAGCCGAACAGTCAGCTACGGCAAGGCCGCGGGCGACGGCGGCGCAGCCGAAGACGACGACGGACGCTCCAAGCCGAGCGTCGCCGCCTGAGCGCGTCAGCTGCGCTTTCCGAGCTGCCGTGTCGTAGATCTGGAGCGGGCGGGCAGGCCGACTCGCCGCCGCTGCTCGCGAGCACTCGGTGCCCAACGGGCTTGCACGGAAGTTCGTCTCGGAGCCAGGGACACGCGGCTTCGGAGTGCCGGCGCGACGCGGCAGCGTTCGAACTGTGACGATTGGTCCCATGAGCGGTGAGAGCCACGGATCGGCGATGAGCACTCGCGATTTCGCCCTCGACGAGGCGCTGCTGACCGGGGTTCTCCACGAGGTGGTGCGCGCGAGTGATGGTGCCGGTGCGGTCGCGCTGCTGGACCAGGCGGTCGATCTGGGACGCGCGGTTCGCGCCGGCGATGAAAGCGCCGCGGAGCGGCTCACGGGCCTCGTCGCGGCGCTTGATCTCGAGCAGACCGAGGTTCTCGTCAGAGCACTGACGCGCTGGTTTCAACTCGTCAACCTCGCCGAGGACAACGATCGGGTACGCCGTCTGCGACGTCGCGAGGAACGCGAAGCCCCCCGTCCGCGCGGCGGCTCGATGCGCAGAGCGGTCGCCGACCTTGCGGAGCGCGGCACGTCGGCGAGCGAGCTCCGCGCGCTCCTTGTGCGCGCCGAGCTTCGGCTCGTGATGACAGCTCACCCGACGGAGGCGCGTAGGCGCACGACGATTGAGAAGCTCGCGCGCGTCTTCGGAATCCTCCGCGACCTCGATCAGACGGGGTCGCGCGATCTTCCGGCGGCACGCGACCGCCTGCTTGCAACCGTTCAGGAGCTGTGGGGCTCGGATGAGCTGCGCGCGATATCCCTCACCGTTCTCGATGAGGTTAGGGGAGGCCTGATCCATTTCGCCTCCACGCTGGCCGAGACGGTGCCGCGGATCTACCGCGACCTGGAAGCGGCGCTTGCCGAGTTCTATCCCGGTGAGCACTTCGAGGTGCCACCGCTCCTGACGTTCGGCTCCTGGATCGGAGGTGATCGCGATGGCAACCCGTTCGTCACATCCGTCACGACTGTGCAGGCGCTCGAGCTCATGCGCGAGCACTGCCTGCGGTTCCTCGAGTCCCGTGTCGAGCTGCTCGCCGGCCGTCTTTCGCTCTCAGAGCGCGTCAGCGGGCCTGCCAGTGGTCTCGAATCGATCCTCGACCGCGGCGCGCAGGACTTCCCGGACCTCGCCCTTACGCTGGCCGAGCTGAACCCGGAGGAGCCTTATCGTCGTGCGTTGACCTTCGTGCGTGAGCGGGTGCGCTCGACCGCCGCGCACGCGGACGGCAGCTACGGCGCGCCGGCCGAAATGCTCGCCGACCTGCGCCGGGTCGAGCGCTCCCTGATCGAGGGCGCCGGCGCTTTCACAGCGGCGGGAGACCTGCACGACGTGATCCGTCAGGTCGAGGTGTTCGGGTTCCATTTTGCGCGGCTGGACATCCGCGAGCACGCACGCGTTCATCGCAGTGCGCTCGGCGAGGTCTATGAGGCTCTCGGTATCTGCCCGGACTACCTCGCACTCTCTGACGATGCCCGCTTCTCGCTCCTTGTCGCGAACATCGCTGATCACCGGCCACTGATCCCGGCCGACATCGCGGGCTTCTCGGCGAGGACACAGGAGACGATCGGAACGTTTCGGATGCTCCATGCCGCGCTTTCGGGGGCGCATCGCGGCGCCGTAGAGGCCTACGTGATCTCCGGCACAGAGAGTCCTGCCGATCTGCTCGAGGTGCTCCTGCTGATGAAGGAGACGAGCCTCGCCAGCGCCGGCGGTGAGGGCGCGTGGCTACGCATCGTGCCGCTCTTCGAGTCGGGCGCTTCGCTTGCCGGCGCATCGGCCACGATGGACAGGTTGATGCGAGAGCCGGTCTACCGCGCCGCGCTGCGCGCCGTCGGTGACGAGCAGGAGGTGATGATCGGTTACTCCGACTCGAACAAGGACGTCGGCTACGTCGCCTCCGGCTGGGCGGCCTACAAGGCACAGGCGGAGATCGCGACGACGCTGCGGGCGCACGGCGTCAGCTGGGTCTTCTTCCACGGCCGCGGTGGGGCGATCGGCCGAGGCGGCGGCCCCACCAACAGCGCGATCCTCGCGCTTCCCCCAGGGACCGTGAACGCACGGTTGAAGATGACCGAGCAGGGCGAGGTCCTGACCGCGAAGTACTCCGTGGCCGAGATAGCGCACCGCGAGCTCGAGCTCGCCGCCAGTGCGACGCTGACCGCCGGAGCGCCGACCGGAGATCGGCGGCATGAGCTGTTTGAGACGGTTGTGCAGGCGATGGCAGAGGCCTCGGCGCTCGACTACCGCGCCCTCGTGCACGAGGACCCGTCGTTCGTCCAGTTCTTCTCCGCGGTCACCCCGCTCGATGAGATATCACGGCTGCGCTTGGGGTCGCGCCCGCCGCGCCGCGGAGCGCAGGAAGGCATCGACGACCTCCGCGCAATCCCCTGGGTCTTCTCCTGGACGCAGTCGCGGATTGTGCTCCCGGCCTGGCTCGGTCTCGGTGCGGCGCTGGCCGACGCCCGCCAGCGCCATGGCGTCGAATTGCTGCGCGAGATGACCTCCGAATGGCCGTTCTTCGCGACGCTGATCGCTAACGCCGAGATGGCCCTCGCCAAGGCCGACCTTGGTATCGCAAGCCGCTACATCGAGCTGTGGGACGACGCAGCGGAACGTGAGCGGATCTGGGGGGTGCTGACCGCCGAGCTGGAGCGGGCGCGCAGCGAGCTGCTGATGGTGCGCGACGGGACGCGGCTGCTCGACTCCGAGCCGGTCCTCCAAGCGTCGATCGACCGGCGCAATCCGTTCGTCGACCCACTGTCGTTCGTCCAGATCGAGTTGCTGGCGCGGCTGCGGCGAGGCGGCGCGAACAACCACGAAGCACTCGGGCGCGTCAGCCTCCTGACGATCAACGGGATAGCAAGCGGGCTTCGCAACACAGGCTGAGTGCTCTGCGCGCCAGGCTCGCCTCGCGTGCGCAGCGCGACGCCGCGCCTCGGTAAGCGACGCCGCGTTTGTGGCGACGCCGAGCCTCAGGCGTGCCGCCGTGCTGCTGCCAAGACGGCGCCGGGGTAGAAATGGTTGACCGGCAGTTCCTGGAACTCGTGGTAGTCCAGACCGGCTCGATCGGCCACGACGGTGAGGGCGCGGCTGACCTGCGCGTCATCTGTCAGGAGCACACCACCGACAGCCAGATGATCGACGACCACGCTGTGGTCGGCCAGTTCGGCTGCGAACTCGTGCCAGCCGTCGTAGACGAACACCCCGACCTCGGCGTCATTGGCAAGCACCTCCGCCAGTCCGTCGGTCGAGGATTGGATCCGCAGCTCCCAGAAGGGGTCGGCTCCCACGAGCCACCCGGCGTTCGGGTTGATGTCGAAAGACACCAGCCGGCCACGCTCGGCGGCGCCCGCGTTGAGCTCGAGTGCCCGAAGCAATAACAGTGACCCCAGCCCGTCGTGCGCACCGGTCTCGAGCACGAGGCGCGGCTTCAGCGCGCGGAGGATCGCGTACCACCCGACCCGCTTGCCGAAGGGCGGGTAGCGCTGCGACCACCAGAAGTGGCCTGCGGTCGCGGCGCCGAGACGCTCACGGAGAACCGCGTCTGCGGCCGGCTCCGCGACGTAGCGTTCGGCGAGCGCCTGCGGGCAGCCCGTCACGGCAACCACCCAATTCGAGAGAGCATCGAGGTTTCCAATGTCGTAGGTGAAGTTGTCGGGCTCAGGCGCAGTCAGGATCCAGGCAGCATGGTCGCGCAGCCTTGCGCCGCTTCGGCGAACCGCCTGTGTCTTGCGGATCCAGCGAAGCCGCCGCGCGTAGCGCGGGTCCAGGCCGACGCGTTGGGCCGCCGCCCGAGCCGACGCCTGCCACGGAACTGCGCTCGATCCAGCCACTTCATCCTCGCTCGATGGAATTCCAGCTAGCGCCGCGCGTCCGACCAAACCGCCCCCACGGTACCCGGGGGCGGGGAAGTGAACCGTCGAGGCGACGTCGCCGCCCCGCGTGAGTCTCGCAGCAACGGGTCGGGATTGAAGTCACCATCAGACGGAGCCGGTGGGCTTACGCGTGGAGCGTGAGTTCGACTACGGTCCTAGTCGCGACGTGTCGATGAGTGTTCGAACACGGCTTTCTCGAGTCACGGCAAGGGCGGGTACTGAAATGGGCAAGGCACGCAAGGAACACGCTTCTCGAGAGGCGCTGCCGCGGCTGGTCATCGCTGACGACGATCCGGTGGTGCGGTCAGTCCTGATCGAGCAGCTCAAACATGATTTCGAGTGCGTGGCCGAGGCGTCGGATGCCGATCAGGCGATTGCTGCCGTGGCGACCTACGACCCAGCCGTCGTGATCCTCGATGTCGACATGCCTGCCGGCGGCGCGATCCACGCCACACGCCAGATCTGTGCGCAGTCGCCGGGCACAGCGGTCGTGATCCTCTCGATCGACGAGACGTGGGCCGACGTGATCGACCTGATGAACACCGGCGCGATGACCTACCTGCGCAAGGGTGTGGACGAGCCGACGCTCGTGCACGACCTGAAGGCCGCGATCGAAGCTCACGGTAGGCGTAACCACAGGGTGGGTGAGCGCCCCGTCGGATCGAGCGCATGGTCGACCGCGTTCGCCGGCGACGGCTAGCAGCAGCGTTCCGGATCGCCTCAGCGCGCGCCGACCGGAATGTAGCCGCCTGAACTGAGCGCCGGAATGACCGGAAGGTCGATCCAGAATGTGCTGCCTTCACCGATGCGGCTCTCGGCCCCGATCGTCCCGCCCATCAGCTCGGTCAGCTCCCGCGCGATCGCCAGCCCGAGACCGGGACCGCCGTATGCCCGCGTTGTCGATGCGTCGGCCTGCGTGAACGGCTCGAACATCCGGTCGACCATCGCCTGCTCGATTCCAATGCCGCTGTCGATCACTTCGACGTGCACCACATCGCGTTCGCCGTAGCTCGAGGAGCAACTCGCGCGTACCGTCACCGCCCCGTCGATCGTGAACTTCACCGCGTTTGACACGAGGCTCGTGATGACCTGACGCAGACGCCGGCTATCACCACGAGTGCGCTGTGGGACCGAACTCGCGAGGCTCATCTCGAATCCGACGTGCTTGTTCAGCGCCTCGATCTCCGAAATTCGGCACGCCAGTTCGATCGTTGCGCGCAGGTCGAAGTCAGCCATCGCGATATGGAGCTGACACGCCTCGATCCGCGAGACATCGAGAAGGTCGCCGATCAGCCGAAGCATCTGCTCGCCGGATTCCGCAACCTGCGCCGCGAGTGCTCGTTGCTCGTCGTCGAGTGCTGTTTCAAGTAGGACCTGCGTCAGGCCGACGACGGCATTCATCGGCGTCAGAATCTCGTGGCTGATGTTGGCCAGGAATTCCGACTTCAGACTCGACGCGCTCAGGGCTGCCGCGCGGGCGGCAACGAGTTCGCCGGCAAAGTCATTGCGTTCGGTCACGTCGTCGCTGAGCATGATGCGGCACTCCCGCCCGGTCTCCGGCACGTCGCGTTCGGTCGACTCGAGGTCAACGAGGAGCCCATTCGTGAGGCCATGGCGGCGCTCGCGATGGATCCGCTCCCGGTGGCGCTCATCGGCTCGCGACACGCTGCCTCGAGAACAACGCTTCGACTGCGCCGGCTTCAAGCGGCGGCGAAAGGAGAAAGCCCTGTCCGCCGTCGAATCCTCCGCGCTCGAGGCGATCCAGCTGCTCGGTGTCCTCGATGCCTTCCGCGACTGTCCGCAGGCCGAGTGCCTTACCGAGCGCCACGAACGCGGCAATGAGCGCGTCCGGTGATCCGTGAGAGTGCTCGTCCCGGGCAATGAACGACCGGTCGAGCTTCAGCTCGTCGACCGGGAGCTGATGAAGGGAAGCAAGTGAGTTGTAGCCGGTTCCGAAGTCGTCGACCGAGATCAAAACGCCCAGTGACTTGAGCGATAGCAGTGCTTGCACGGCGGCCCCGCGGTCGCGCATGATCGCGGTCTCGGTGATCTCCAGCGTGAGCTGTGAGGGCGCGAGCCGGTTCCGCGTCAGAGCATCGTGCACTTCGCCGGTGAACTCGGCCCGCTCGAGCTGGCGCGTCGAGACGTTGACGGCGACACTGATAATCCGACCGCGCCGGCGCCAGGCCGCAGCTTGAGCGCAAGCGTGGTCCAACACCCAGCGACCGAGCGGCACGATGATCCCGGTTTCCTCGGCGGAGGGTATGAAGCGCGCCGGCCCGAGTACCCCTTGCCGGGGATGGTGCCAGCGCACCAGCGCTTCGACGCCGGTCGCCTGCCCAGATTCGAGATTGAACATCGGCTGGTAGAGCAGAAAGAGTTGGTCGGCGAGGAGCGCCTCGCTCAGGTCTGTCTCGACGTCAAGGCGCGCGTTGATGTCCACAAGCATTCGCGACTCGAACACCACGCAGTGATTCTTTCCAGCAGCCTGAGCCTCGTGGAGAGCGACATCGGCGTCGCGAAAGAGCTGTTCGGCAGCACCTGACGAGGCGCAGGCCATCCCGAGGCTCGCGGTGATCGAAATCGGCGCGTCGGCCGCTGCGGTGATGGTGATCGGTTGGGACAGGTCGTCGAGCAGCCGGCGGGCGATCAGCTCGGGGGGCGCGTCGTGCCCTGACGGATCGATCAGGACGGTGAACTCGTCACCACCGGTTCGCGCGACCATGTCGCAGCTGCGAACGCCGCGCGAAAGGCGGTTCCCGACAACGAGAAGCAGCGCATCGCCGGCTAGTTCGCCGAAGGTGTGGTTGACCTTCCTGAAGTCGTCGACGTCAAGCGAGAGCACAACGGCCGAGCCGTCGCTGCGCTTCGACTGCGCAACGAGCTCCCGCGCGCGGTCGTACACGAGCCACCTTCCCGGTAGTACCGTCAGTGCGTCGTGCCCCGCGCGGCGTCTAACGCGCGGTTGGCGCGTGCGGCCCGAACGTGTTGCCATGCTCATGCTACGAACCGGGCGTGTGAAACCGGCGCGAGGTCCAGCGCGACCGCGAGCCGATCCGTGCTGCTGGTCCGCTGCGCCTTTGCGGTGTCGAGCGCCAGGAGCCGCACCGGCAGGGCGAAGACGCGAAGGAGGAGCAATTCGGGCTCTATGTTCGACGTCAAACAGGCGTGAATGCTTAGCCAACGGACCGATCCGCCGGCGGCGATTACACGAAACACGCCGTCGAAGCGTCGGCATTTTCGGGCAACGACGCGCGCGAACTGCTCGCAGGCTTCGTCGCGGCTCTCAGGGTGGACAACATCGGCGATCGGTCGATCGAGCAGCGAATCCGAATCGACGCCCAGAAGGTTCCCCAGGGCGCGGTCTGCGCCGACGATCCGTCCGCGATCAACACCGACAGTGCCGACGCTCAGCGTCATTACTGGACGTGTCTCGTAGAAGCTCCCCATGTCCATGGACTCATGTTTGCGCACAATGACAAAAAGAGCATCACGGAATTTAGGCGAATCGGTCGTAGTCACCTCAAGGTGACGGGGCGCTCTAGGCCGTCGTCGACGCGGTCGTCAAATCCAGTAGCCCCTGAGCGCACGCGACCGCCACCAGTTGCGCCTGGGAGCGAGCTCCGACCTTCCGCATCCCGCTGCGCACGTGAGACTCCACAGTCGTCGATGCGATGCCAAGCTCGGCCGCGATCTCGTGGGCGCGCCGCCCCAGCGCGACCCAACCGAGAACCTCGAGCTCGCGCGCTGACAGCGTGTCGCCGGTACCGAGGCCCTGCCTCTTGATGGCACGCGGCCGGGAGCTCGTGCTCAGCGCGATGTGCAGGGCGAAGCTCCGACCGGCCAGGTGTGCCCACTGCGCGGCGTACTGGACTTGCACCGGTGTGCCGTCCGCGCGCATCATCGTTCGGTTGCCGCTGAATACACCGCGACGCTGAAACGCGCGCCAGTTGGTATCGAGTAGCTGCCACTCGCCCGGCTCGCAGAACGTATCCAGTCTGTGTCCGAGCATGTCGTCGCGCGAGTAGTCCAGTACTGCGGCCTGCGCATGATTGACGGCGACGATCCGCCGGTCCTGGTCGAGCAACAGCATTGGGTTCTCGGAGGCGCCAAAGACTCGCCAGAAGAGCTCACGAAAGCCGTCAGCCGCAGGTGCTTCGCTGGCAATCGCCGAGCCGGTCTCCGAGAAGACTGCCGACCGTGCGGGCCGAGTGTCGGTCTCATCGTCGAGCTCTGCGGAGGCGAGCTGCCGAAGTAGCGCGTTCCGGTCCAGTTGGGCACGGGCGCGGTCGTGCGCTGCCTGCTCGCGGTCCACCGCTGCACGACTCCGCTCGGCTGCAGCTATCGTGCGGGCTTCAGCCGCGGCGGCACGGTCCGCGGCGGCGGTCTTGCGGTATTGGGCCGCGCGGAGCAGAACCTCGGTGCCGGTTGCCGCCCGACTCTCACCGGTATCGTGCACGTCGCGCGCGTTCCATCTACGGTCACGAAGTTCCGCTGCGAGGTCGCGCGCAGCAGCTGCTGCGTCGCGCGAGCGGGCGGCCGCATCCCGAGCGTTGGCGGCGGCTACCCGCCTTCGGGCGTTTCGCTCGCGCGCCTGGCGGCTACGCTCTCGCTGAGCAACAACGCGTTCGCCGTCGGGCGTATGTGCGGTGCCGTCCGAGCGACCCTCTTGGCCGCGTGCCTCCGGGTTGCCTTCCACTGCCCCCCCTGAGTCGGCCGGAACCGCGCCGATAGGGCTCGCTTCCAGGCCGGTAGAGAGTGAAACCATAGCAGTAAAGGCGCAGTTTGCGGCATTCGATTTCGGACAAAAAGTGGCCGTGCAGCGGGTCGCCAAGCTGTTGGGCAGCGTTAAGGCTTGACCGATCGGGCATAGGGCAGATGGCCACTTGGTCAGCAAACCGGGCCGCGTCGCTCACTCTACCGGCGTGTTAACTGTGCGCGTGTGACGCAAAAACACAACCATGCCACCATATTGCTGCAAGTTCGCGCTAAGGTGCGTAGGTAGCAGTTACTCGCGCGGCTCTGGTTGGGCCGTCATGTCGTGCCACCTGGAGGCCGCTATGGCCAGCAGTTCACAGGGCGATTCTCCCGCCGGCCGCACGAACGGGAAGGCATCCGTGGGCGCTGGGCGCCACCGCGATGCGGATTCGCCGGCAGTCGCACTCGCGGCCGATCAGACGCTTGCTGACTGCGACCAGACAGTCGCCGACGCCGACCAGACGGAAGCCGATACCGACCAGACCGCATCAGACGACGATCAGGCTGCGGCTAACCAGGATCAGGCGGCCAGTGACAGGTTCCTGCTGGCCGGGGGCGACGCTTCGGCTCACGATGCAAGCCGGGCTGCCCGTGACAGCAGTGCGGCGCGGCGCCAGCAGAACGCGCAGGAGCGCGTTGACGCCGCGTCTGTGCGCGATGCCACCGCGGCGGAGCGCGACTTGGCCGCTGCGGCGCGCGACGCCGCCGCGGCAACCTGGGACAGCGAGTTCTCCGCTCGTGAGGAGCCGGGATCGCGCGCCGATCAAACGTTGAAGGCGGTTCTGTTGAAAGCCGTGGAATCTCGTCGCGCCGCAGCGGCCGATCGCGCAACAGCGGCCGCCGGACGTGCGCGGGCCGCCAAGGATCGGGAGCAGGCAGCACGGGACCGCGCGCAGGCCGCGCAGGATCGAGCTCAGGCGGCGCAGGATCGCGCGGAACTCGCACACCAGCTGGCGATTGCCGAAACCGATGAGCTCACCGGCGCGCGCGCACGCGCGGCCGGGCTTGCGGAGCTCGAGCATGAGGTCGATCGCGCGCATCGGACCAACAAGCAGCTGGTGGTTGGATACGTTGACGTGGTTGGGCTCAAGGCCGTCAACGACACCGCCGGCCACGGGGCGGGTGACGAACTCCTGCGCTGCGCGGTACGGACTATCCGCGCCCACCTTCGGAGCTACGACCTGATCGTGCGCCTTGGCGGCGATGAGTTCCTTTGCGTGCTCTCCGACGTGACGACGCCAACGGCCGCCGCGCGGTTCGATGCGATCCGAAACGCACTCGCCGAGGACCCGGCTGCCCCGGAGATCCGGCTCGGAATCGGCGCTCTGCTCCCCGACGATACCGCCGCCGACCTCGTCAGCCGCGCGGACGCCGCACTGCCAACCGGGAGCCGCCGCTAGTCCAGGGCAGGCGATGTCGCGGTTGCGGATACCGGGGTTCCCGGTGCACCGACGAGCACCCGGGCGTCCCTGACCCGAAAGCTCCAGCGGCGGACGCGCGCATAGGTCCACATCGCCGGCCAGGGTGGTCCCGACTTATATGTCAGGAGTTGTGGGCCGATAGTCAGGAACAGGACCTTACGGGACTCGCCAGCGCGAATTCCAAGCGTTCCTCGTTCGACCCTCAGACGACTTCAGGAGCTCTGGCATGTCTCTCGACAAGCGCAACCATTCCCGCCAATCCCGCGGCAGCCTCGCGGTCCGGCTATCTGTTCTGACGTGTGTTGCAGGCCTCGCATTCCTGGCCACAGGCGCACTTGCCGCGCAGCCTTCCGTCGGTCTCGGAACAGGCAGCGCCTTCGCTGTCCTCGGCGGACAAACGGTTACAAACACCGGCTCATCGACGATCAATGGTGACCTCGGTGTGAGCCCCGGCGGCGCGGTCACGGGCTTTCCGCCGGGAACCATCAACGGATCGGTTCACGCGGCTGACGCGGTTGCTGGGGGCGCTCAGAGCGATCTGACGACCGCTTACAACGACGCCGCCGGACGGACGCCATTCGTCGCGGTACCGGCGGACCTCACGGGCCTCACGCTCACTCCCGGCGTCTACAAGAACTCCTCGGCCCTACAGCTCACCGGGGCCGTCACCCTCGACGCACAGGGCGACCCAAACGCCGTGTTCATCTTCCAGGCCGGCTCGTCGCTGACCACCGGTTCGGGAAGTACCGTGAACCTGATCAATGGCGCTCAGCCGTGCAACGTGTTCTGGCAGGTCGGCAGTTCCGCGACGCTCGGCACGACGTCGCATTTCGTGGGCGACATCCTGGCACTCTCGTCGATCTCGATGAACGATGGCGTTACCCTCGACGGGCGCGCAATGGCCCGCAACGGCTCCGTGACGATGATCGATGACACCGTCACCGCAGCCAACTGCGCGTCGTCGGGCACGACATCGGGTGGCACCGGCGGCGGCGGCTCGGGTGGGGGCGGCGGTGGCGGGGGTGGCGTGGCCAGGTTCGTAGCCGGACCGCCCGTGATCACGCGGCCTGGGGTCGGCCCCTGCGTCAGCAGGGCCTTCAAGATGACCGTCTCCGGCAAGCTGATCGGCAGTGTGATCTTCTCGTTGGGGGGCAACGTCATCGCGAGGCGCTCGGCGGCTCCGTTCACGGTGTCGGTGAATCCCGGCACCGGTAGACACGTGCTGAGCGCGTACGTCACGTTCTCCGACACGACCCCGGCGAAGACGCTGAAGGTTCCGGTCAGGTCGTGCGCGGCGGCCAGAAGGTCGGTCACATCGGTCGGCACCCCCGGATTCACAGGGTGAGCTCGTACCGCTCATGCGGGACTACACAGCCGCTCCGCAGACGTGACCCCGTCGCGAGACGCCTCCGTCTGATGTGTCGTGCGGCGAGCGTAATGCTCGCCGCCGGAGTGGCCTTCGCCGTAGCGCCGCCGGCGCGGGCGACGCCGCCGCCGCAGATCGCACCTTCACAGGAACTCGTGGCCCTCATCGGCTCGCACCCCGTCTCATCGAGTCCCGGTGGCGCCTTCGATGGGTCGGTGGCGGGCTCGCGCTCGCTGACCGGGGAGCAGACGGTCCTCCCCGTGCTCTCCGCGGTGATCGACAACAGCGTCGACGCGCAGGGTCAGCTGTGGCTGCAGGTCCGCCTGCCGGGTCGCGTTCTCGGCCGGGTGACGCCCCCGGCGACTGGCTGGATCAAGGGGTCGCACACCGTGATCTCGAGCACCGCCTGGCACCTCGTGGTGGAGCTTGCCGCTCGGCGCATTCTCGTCTACGACCATGGCGTTCAGGTTCGAAGCTTCAAGGCGGTGGTAGGCAAGCCGTCGACTCCGACGCCCACCGGCGATTACTTCGTCGAAGAGAACGTGAAGATGCGGCGCGGCGCCCCCGGGGGTCCCTTCGCGCTCGCGACGAGCGACCGCTCCAACGTGCTTCACTCCTTCGAGGGCGGCCCGGGTCAGATTGCGATCCACGGCGTCGCCAACCTCGGGGGTACCCTTGGAACGGCTGAGTCACACGGATGCATCAGGCTCGCCACGCGCGCGATCACCTGGCTCGCCGAGCGTATTCGGCCTGGCGTACCGATCACGATCGCCTGACGGCCGCCTCGGGCGGCCTGCCATTGAGCGCAGGGACCTCACCGGCTCCGGCAAAGGCGCCGCTGGCGCTTGCCGGGTCGACCCTCAGAGCCAGCCGCGCTCGGTGGCGAGCAACACGGCCTGAGCACGGTCGATCACGCCGAGCTTCCCGTAGATGTGGTGCAGGTGGGTGCGTACGGTGCTCGTCGAAAGCGTCAGATTCGAAGCGATCTGCTTGTAGACGTTGCCGGTCGCGAGCTGCCGCAGAACCTCGCGCTCGCGCGCCGACAGCGGGCACGCCTCGACGACTCTCACCCTGTGTCTAGGGGACATTTGCGGGAGCGCAAACAGCACACCGCGCAGCTCGATCGAACCCACGCCCGCGTTTCGTGCCACGCGCAGCATCTCAGCCGGCGACACGGCGTCGCCGTGTGTGTAGTGAGCCAGAATGTCGGCGAGGCGTACCAGTTGAGCTTCGGTTCCGATCTCGTCCGAGTGGTGTCGTTCGATCGACGTGGCGATCGATTTCGGGAGCCCCCAGCGCCGGGCGAGAACACCGCCGACGAGCGCGTGGTCGACCCCAAGTTCGCGGCGCTCGCGCGCGATTCGCTCCTCCGGTGCCTGCGAGTCGGGGTGGATGGAGTCGGCGTAGGCTGGGTAGGCCGCAAGCAGGACGATCTTGCCGACGTCGTGCAACAGGGCGGTGACGATCAGCCGATCACGGTCCGGGTAGTGGATTTCGTCCGCGAGAAGCTCGGCGGCCGCTCGCGTGCCGAGCGCGTGCACACGGAAATGCTCGGGGGTGGAGCCCCACTCCATGCTGTTGTCAAAGAAGTCGAACGTGGCGACGCTCTCGGCGATGTGACGCACCGCATCAGGACCGAGCATTCGGACGGCCTCGGGGATCGTCTCGAGCTTGGACGCGCCGCTCGGTAGCTGGTTGGCCAGGCGCATGACGGCGACAACGAGCGCGACGTCGGACTCGACGGCCGCCACGACCGCAGCGATCGTTCCACCGTGGCCGCCCGCAGGCCCGAGCAGCCGGTCGCGCGAGTCGACCAGCGCAGGAAACCCTTCAAGCGCCTCAAACGCCCGGATCATTCGTCGTCCGTGGCCCTCGCCGGCCTCCCGCGGAGATTGGCCGGATGCGACCGCCAGCGCCGCTGTCGTGCCCGACGGTCTGTCTGAAGCGGCTTGTGTCGCTAGCGTGGCTGACATCGGTACCGCCCCGTTCTCGGTCGCTCGTATCGCCCGCGACATTCGCGTCGGGCTCCCGTGGGAACGGGAGCGACACCCGTTGAAGCTCCTATCGGCAGAAGCGGCGGCGCGCAGCAATTATCGACAGGCGGGCATTTAGCTCATATCGGCCACCGGCTGCGACTAGCAATTTCTGTGTGCTCCGCGTCGGCGCGGCGCCGCCCTCAAGTCGCGTGGCAGCAGCGTGACATTGGCACTGTGCGGCAAATTACCGAGTCGCTCACCGTGTCTGGCGCCGATGAAGTTGTTATGCACGCCTGTGCTTACGGCGCGGCGGTGCTCGCGCGTGAGCGCTCATGAGCGACGCCACCTCGGCAATCGCGTCACGGTGGGGTCCGGCAGCTGCCGAGACTCGCGATGGTGACCGATCACCGCCCGCGCTCGACAGCGTCAGCGCCGGACGGCGGGGCGCGCGAATCGGCGACATCGTCGTTGAGCTGGGCTACTGCTCGCGCGCGGACGTCGAGGCGGCGGTTCGCGGAGCGCTGGATTCAGGGCGCCAAATGGGGGAGGTGCTGCGCGAGCGGAATCTCATCAGCGCCGACCAGCTCGCCACGGCGATGGCGCAGCGCTTCGGGCTCAACCACGCGCGGCTCGAGGACATCACGGTCGATCTTGCGGTGGCCCAGTTGCTGCCGGTCGCGGAAGCGCGGCGACTGCAGGCGCTTCCAGTTGCGTCAATCGATGCGAAAACGCTGACGGTCGCCGTCGCGGATCCGGCCAACATCCTGGCGCTTGACGATGTTTCGATGTTCACCGGCAAGGTGATCGCGCCGGTCGTCGTCTCACCGGACGACTTCGAGACGCTGATCAGGCGGATCAGTGTGCTGGATGACGCGTTCATGGCCGACGATTCCGTCGCCGAGGTTGAGGAGCCTGTCGCCGAGTTGGAGAGCGCTGACGACGCCCCGATCATCCGCCTCGTGCGTTCGGTCATCGCGCAAGCGGTCGAATACGGTGCCTCGGACATCCATTTCGACCCGGCCGACGGTGCGCTCGATGTGCGCTACCGGATCGACGGTGTGATGGCCGACGCCACGCGCGTTCGCCCGGCGCAGGCCGGGGCGGTCATCTCGCGCATCAAGATCCTTGCGGAGATGGACATCTCCGAGCGACGCCTGCCGCAGGACGGTCGCATCGGGCTCGACCTGCCCGGCGGACGTCGAGTGGACATCAGGGTTGCGGTCATGCCGCTCGTCGCCGGCGAGTCGGCGGTGCTCCGGATCCTCGACACCGGTAGCGCGCCGCTGTCGCTCGACGCGCTCGGGATGAGCGCTGATGATCGCGCGCGCGTGTCCGCCGCGTTGCGAAGCACCCACGGAGCGATCCTCTCCACCGGTCCGACCGGCTCGGGCAAGACGACGTCGCTTTACGCGATGATCGGCCTCGTCAGCTCGCGGGAGCGAACGCTCATCACGATTGAGGATCCGGTCGAGTACCGGCTTGCGGGTGTGAACCAGGTTCAGGTCTCGGAGCGGATCGGTCTGACGTTCGGTGCCGGCCTGCGCGCGATCGTGCGCGCGGATCCCGATGTGATCATGGTTGGCGAGATCCGCGATCGTGAGAGTGCGCAGATCGCGGTCGACGCAGCGCTGACAGGACACCTGGTGCTCTCGACTTTGCACACCAACGATGCCCCGAGCGCCCCGATGAGACTCCTGGACATGGGCGTCGAACCGTTCGTCGTTGCCTCGGCGATCAACTGCGTGGTGGCCCAGCGCCTCGCGCGTCGCGTCTGCACGACCTGTCGACGGCCAATCTTCGTCCGCGGCGAACTGGTCGGCGCCGGCGCTGGCGAAATTCAGACCTACGAATCGGTTGGGTGCGTTCGCTGCCGCGGCACCGGCTTCACAGGCCGCGTCGGGCTCTTCGAAGTGATGCCGATCACCGATGAAATCCGCACGCTCATCGCCGAACACAGCACGGCACAGGCGGTAGCCCGGCTGGCCGCGGCGCAGGGGATGGTGCCGATGCGAACCGATGGTCTGGCGAAAGTTCGTGCCGGTGAGACAACGCTCGCCGAGCTCGGCCGCGTGCTCGGCGACACGTGAGCGCCGAAGCGGGTGTCGGTGAGCTCCGACCGCGAGAACTTGCTCCGGTAGTCATCCCGCTCGACGCGGAATTGCTCGCCTAAGCTCCGGCGGGGCGGGCGTCGATAGTCCTCGCAGAGCCGTATTGGGCTGTCCGGTGTACGAGCAGGGAAGTCGGCATGGTCGCGACGGTCGAGAGCGCGGCGGACCACAACGTGTCGCCCGATGGTTCGGCGCGCCGCCAGGCTCGGGCAACGAGTGTTCGAGCGTGGGTGCTGCTGGCGGCTCTGATCGCGGGCATAGGCATCATCGGCATCGCCTACGCAGCGCGTTCGGTCGCAAACAGCAACGCTGCGAAAGCGCGCGCGACTTTTGCGCAAAGCTCGGCGCAGATCGCAGCAGGGCTTCAGCTCGCTCTCGGTCGCGAACGGGACCTCGTTATCACGGGGTCGGCGTTCTTCCTTGAGAATCCAACGGCGACGATCGTTCAATTCCGCGCCTGGGCAGCCTCGTTGCGGGTGCTGGAGCGCTATCCCGAGTTGCTCAGCTGGGGCGAGATCCTGCTCGTCCCGAGAGCAGGCGTCGGTGCCTACGTCGCCAGGTACGTGCCGGCCGCGTCACGAGCCGTGTTCCAGCCGCTACCAGCCGGCGCGCGACCGTACTACTGCTTTGCGGCTGCCGTCGAGCGCCGCTCCGTGCAAGCGGAGCTTCCTGCGGGGGTCGACTACTGCGCGGGGACGACGCTCGTGTCAGGGCGGGCGTCAGGACAATCCACCTACGGCGCGGCGCAGATCGGCGGGCAGAGGATTCTGGCGCTCAACATCCCGTTCTACCGTGGAGGCGGTGTCCCGGCGACGACGGTCGCTCGGCGGGCTGGGTTTGTGGGTTGGATGGGGATAACACTCAAGTCGCACGCGATACTCTCGACGGCACTGGCAGGTCACGCGGGCATCGCGGTCGCGTTGTCCTACCACGGGCCCACGCCCACCTCGAATCTGAGTTCAGCCAACGCGGTGTTCCGGGCCGGCAGAGTGCCGAGGAACGCGCAGTCGGTGAGCTTGGGGGTCGCTCCGGGGTGGACCGTACGCACATTCGGAGCTCCCGTCGCCGGCGGGATCTTCTCGAATCCCAGCGCCACGGCGATCCTTCTCGTGGGCGTTGCGCTGAGTCTGCTCGCGGGCCTGCTGGCCCTGGTGCTCGGAACGGGCCGCACACGCGCCCGCCGTCTCGTCCGTGAGCAAACCGCGGAACTGCGCGACAAGGCCGGAGAGTTGCTCTACCAGGCGATGCACGACAGCTTGACCGGCCTGCCGAACCGGGCGCTGATCATGGACCGCATCGAGCAGCTTCTCGCGCGAGCCCGACGCACCGGAACGACCGGTGCCGTGCTCTACGTGGACCTGGACGAGTTCAAGAACGTAAACGACACGTTGGGTCATGCGGCAGGCGACAAGCTCCTCGTGGCGGCCGCCGGGCGTCTGCAGAGCACGCTTCGCGCGGCCGACACGATCGGGCGCATGGGCGGCGACGAGTTTGTCGTACTGATCGATGGCGCCGTCCTTGACGCCGGTCCGGAGTTCGCTGCTGAGCGCCTCCTCGACGTCATGCGCCAGCCCTTCGAGTTGGAGCCCGGCGGCCCGGCGATCACCGTCAGCGCGACGATCGGGATTGCTATCGGCGATCGCAGCAGCGCCGGCGAGCTGCTGCGCGACGCCGACGTGGCGCTCTATCAGGCGAAGGCCGGCGGTAGGAACCGCTACCAGGTGTTCAATGCCGATGCGCAAACCAGGGCCGGAAACCGTATCGAGCTCGAATTCGATCTGCGATCGGCGCTGGCCCGGGGCCAATTCCATCTGGTCTACCAGCCGATTTACAACCTGGACGACCTGGCGCTCGTGAGCGTCGAAGCTCTGCTGCGGTGGGATCATCCAGAGCGCGGAAGGGTGGGGCCCGACGACTTCATTCCAATCCTCGAGCGCACTGGGCAGATCCGGGAGGTGGGACATTGGGTCCTGCTCCAGGCCTGCCAGCAAGCAGTGATGTGGAGAGGAAAGGGCAGCGATCTGTCGGTGTCGGTCAACGTCTCTGCCGTCCAACTCGACAGCGACGCGATCGTTGACCACGTTCGCGATGCGCTCCAGACCACGGGGCTCATCGCGCGTGCACTGATCGTGGAGGTGACCGAGACAGCGCTGATGCGCAACGCGGACGCGACAGCCGAGCGGTTGCGCTCGATCAAGAGGCTTGGCGTCAAGATCGCAGTCGATGACTTCGGTACCGGCTACTCGAGCCTCTCCTACCTCCAGAAGTTCTCTGTCGACTGCCTGAAGATCGACCGCACGTTCATCGACGCTCTCTCCGAATCACCGGAATCCCGGGCTCTCGTGCGAACGCTCGTCGAGCTCGGCCGGTCACTGGGCCTCACCACGCTTGCGGAAGGGGTGGAAACCACCCGTCAGCTCGACCAGCTGCGCGGTGAGGACGTGAACGAGGTCCAGGGCTTCCTGATGTCAAAGCCACTCGAGGCCGCGGCGTTTGAGAAGCAGATACTCAAACCGAGTCTGGAGCGCAGGAGCGGCGCGAGCGACAAGAAGCCGCCGGCCCGCAAGCGCCAGCCCCAGCGACTCGACCACTCCATCCGGGATCGGCCCAGATGACCGCTCAGGCCATCGCGCCCGTGAATGGCTCTGCCATGCACGAATTGCCCGTCCGCGGACGCATTCTGCTCGCCGAGGACGACGAGTCGAATCAGCTTTACGCGATCAGCCTGCTCGAGCGCGACGGCTGGGAGGTTGACCTCGCGAGGACCGTCCGTGAAGCGATCGCGCTCGGCGCGGCCCGTCTCTATGACGCGATCCTGTTGGACTGCCAGATGCCAGATCTCGGCGTCCACGAAGCTGTCCGCGAGCTGCGCCGGCCGGGAGGCGCCTCCCGTCGCACACCGATCATCGCGCTCACCGCGCACGACACGACACCTGACCGTGAGTCATTGCCGGCGGCGGGCATCGCTGCCTATGTCGTCAAACCGTTCGAGGTCGCGACCCTACGCGACGCGCTCGACCGGGCGTGCGCGCCGCGACTCCCGTCGGTCGGGGACCGTGCCGACGCCGCCACGAGCGCGCCCAACCGCGGGGCTGATGTCGGTGGCGCTGGCATGTCCGCATCGGTCCGCAGCGACACGACGCCTCATGCCGAGGCATCGGCGCCGCAACACGGGCTCGACACAGCGATGGGTCCGGTCACCGGCAAGCCCGATCGGCCTGCAAAGTCGTTGCCGACCTTGATGCTGGCCGATGACGATGCCGTGGTGCTCATGCTGCTTGTGGAGGAGTTGAGAGGGACCTTCGACTGCGTTGGCGTGGCCAGCGACGCCGAGGCGGCCGTCACCCTGGTGGCCCGGCACAAGCCTGACGTCGCGGTGCTCGACGTCAACATGCCAGCCGGCGGCGCGGCCGCCGCCACGCCCAGGATTCGCCGCCTCTCGCCAGATACGGCGATCGTGATCCTCTCGATCGACGAGACCCACGAGCAGGTTGTCGAGCTGGTCGAGCTCGGTGCAACGACCTATCTCCGCAAGGGCGTCGATTCAGCGACGCTGATCGCGAAGCTGCTCGCTTCGATCCGCGCCCATCGCAGCTTGGCCGCCGATCACGCGACCATGTCTACCGCGTGACCAAGGGCCCCCGCGTTGGCGGCGGCGATGCGGGTGCCGATGCGGCCCGCCCGTTGCCTCGCGCGGGCGCGCCGCCGCCGCCGCCGCAGCAGCAGCAGGCGTTGACCGCCGACTCAGCGAACCCTGCCGAGCTGCTTCGAGCGCTGTTGCCGTCCTCCCGTGACGCGATCGTCGTCGTCGGGCGCGATGGTCGAATCACGCTCGCGAATTCGCAGGCGGAGCGGCTCTTTGGCTATACGCGCAAGGAGTTGATCGGGATGGCCGTGGAGACGCTTGTGCCGGAGCGCTTCCGCGACTTTCATGGCGCGCACCGCGACAGCTTCTTCGCCGGCCCCGGCGCGCGCCCGATGCACACCGGGGTCGTCGTGTACGGGCGCCGTCGGGGCGGCAGCGAATTCCCCGCGGAGATCGCATTGTCCACCGTCGAGACCGCGGACGATGTGCTCACCACGGCGACGATCCGTGACGACACGCGGCGCCTTGCAGCGATCGTTGATTCAACCGACGACGCGATCATCGGCAAGACCCTCGACGGCACGATCACATCCTGGAATCCCGGCGCCCAACGACTCTACGGGTACACCGAAGCCGAAGCCAGGGGACAGCCGATCTCGATTCTCGTGCCCGACACCCGTCCCGACGAGGTGCGCCAACTCCTCCGCCGGTTGGCCCGAGGCGAGCACATCGACCGCTTCGACACGGTGCGCACTCGCAAGGACGGGTCGCTCGTCGACGTGTCGCTCACCGTCTCGGCAGTGTGGGACGCCTACGGACATGTCGTTGGGGCGTGCACGATCGCTCGCGACATCACCGCCGCAAAACGCGCCGCCGCCGCGCTCACCCTGGCCCGCGCGGACATCGACGACCTTTTCTCGATGTCACTTGACCCGGTCGGCATCGTCGACGCCGCGGGCTATTTCGTGCGCGTCAACGCGGCGTTCGCCACAACGTTGGGATTCACGCCCAGTGAGATCATGGCGCAGCCGTTCACGGACTTGATCCACCCTGACGATCTGGAAGCAACCCATAACCAGTACGCAGCGCTCCTCGAAGGTCGTGACATTGCGAACTTCGAGAACCGCTACCGGTGCAAGGACGGCTCCTACCGGTGGCTGCGCTGGAACGCGACCGGGATCAACGAGCGCGGCCGCATCTATGCGACCGCGCGAGACATCAGCGAAGAGAGACGCGCCGCAGCGAAGCTCGGCGCCGCAAACGCGGCGATTGACGAGTTCTTCGCCATGGGTCGCGACGTTATGGGTATCGCCAACGCGGCCGGATATTTCGTCCGTGTCAACCAGGCGTTTGCTGATCTCCTCGGCTACACCGCCGAGGAGATCACGGCAAGGCCGCTCACCGACTGGGTCCATCCGGATGATCGCGCGGTGACGCGCCAGCAGCATCGGAACTTGGTTGCTCAACGCCGAATGGTCGCGTTCGAGAATCGCTGCCAGTGCAAGGACGGCAGCCACCGGCTCCTTCAGTGGAACTCGACTGGGATCAACGAGCGCGGGCTGATCTATGCGACCGCGCGTGACATCACCGACCAGAGGCGGCTCGAAGGCGACCTGCTCGCTAGCCGCGAAGAGGCGCTCGCGGCGTCGCGATCGAAGTCCGAGTTCGTCGCCAGCATGAGCCACGAGCTGCGCACGCCGCTGAACGGTGTCATCGGTCTGACAGCCCTGCTCGAAGACACCCCGCTGAACTCGGTTCAGGAGAAGTATCTCGATGGATTGCGGCGTTCCGGCGACGCACTGCTGAGCGTCATCAGCGACGTTCTCGACTTCTCGAAGATGGAGGCCGGGCACGTCGAGCTCGATCCCACGGACTTCGACCTGCGCGCGATGGTCGAGGACGCGACACAGATCCTGAGCGATGTCGCGAATGCAAAGAGCCTCAAGATGAAACAGCGGATCGACGCCGACGTACCCGGGACGGTGCACGGTGACCGGGCGCGCGTGCGTCAGGTGTTGCTGAACCTGCTGGCGAACGCGATCAAGTTCACCGCTGCCGGCGAGGTCACCCTGCGAGTGACGAACGACGCCGGCGAGCGACTGCGCTTCTCTGTCGCGGACACGGGAATCGGCATCGACGAAGACCGTGCCGCGCGACTGTTCGAGGCTTTCGTCCAGGCCGACCAGTCAACGACCAGGCGCTACGGCGGGACTGGCCTTGGCTTGACGATCTCAAGCAGACTGGTCGAGCTGATGGCGGGTGAGATCGGCGCTCGGCCGCGCGCGGGTGGCGGCAGCGTGTTCTGGTTTACCGCCGTCCTACCGGCCGTTGCAGGCGTCGCCTCCGACTCCAGCGCCAAGCCCGATCTGGAGGGACGCAGAACGCTGATCGTCGATGACAGCGAGACCAACAGCATGATCGTCGAGCAGCAACTGCGCGGCTGGGGACTGGCCTGTGAGAGCGCCGATCGCCCAACGGCCGCGCTCGCGGCACTCGAGAAGGCCTCGAACGAGGGTCATCCATTCGAGCTGGCTGTGCTCGACTTCAACCTGCCGCAGATGGACGGCGAAGCGCTGCTGCGCGAGATCCGCGCGCGGCCCGCACTGCGGACCCTGCGCGTCGTGGTCCTCAGCTCGAACACGCGCTCAGTTGGTCTGCTCGACCGGCTCGGCGTCTGCGCCGCGCTCACCAAGCCAGTGTCCGCCGCGGACCTACACAGCGCGATCGTCGACGTGTTCGCGAAATCGAACCCCGAACAGCAGCGCGCGCCGTCCACGAATGGCGGCCCGTCCGCTCGCCCCCTGCGCGTGCTCGTCGCCGAGGACAACGAGGTCAACGCCATGGTCGCCGAAGGACTCTTGATCGCGATGAGCCTGCGGCCCGAGTTCGCGATCAACGGGCGGGAAGCGGTGGAGATGGCGGCGGCAAAGACCTTTGACGCGATCCTGATGGACTGCCAGATGCCCGAGGTGGACGGATACGAAGCAACACGCCAGATCCGCACCGCCGAGCGCGGGCACCGCGTCCCGATCATCGCGATGACCGCCTACGCCATGCCGGGCGATCGCGAGCGCGCCATCCAGGCCGGAATGGACGACTACCTCAGCAAGCCGCTCCGCCAGGAAGACGTCAAAGCCGTGATAGAACGCTGGATGCTCGCGCCGGCGCCGGGCCAGCCGCCGGCACGCGCTGAGAGGGACGCAGCGCCAACCGCTGCCTCCGACGACGGAACGCTCGACCAAGAACGCATCAGCGCGATTCGGGAGACAATGGCCGCCCCGAAGCGACGCCTGCTGGTCGGAGCGTTCGCCGAGCAAACCACGGCCTTCGTTGCCGCCATCACCGCCGCCGTGGGAAGCGGCGATCACGAGCAGGTGGGGCGCCTGACCCACCAGCTCCAGGGCAGCAGCGCAACAGTCGGAGCGGGCAAGCTCGCAACGTGTTGCGCAGAGCTCGGCGAGTCGCCCACACGCAAACCGGCTGGCGGTGAGGAGCCGAAGCTCAGCGCACTGCGTGAGGCCGCGGAACAGACGGTTGCGGCCCTTCAGCACCAGCTGATCGACTGACTCGGGTTCGGCCCGCGCCGCTGGCAGCCTTCGGGCGGCGGACAACCGCAAATACCCCGGAGCGGGCGCTCAGTCAAGCAGTTCAGGCGGCGTTCGACCTCGCCTGGCGGTCCGGCAGCCACGCGACGTTGAGGCCGTGCAAAATCCAAGAGCAGTGGGCAGCGAGTGCGCGGTCTACGCTCGACACCGTTGGTGCTGTTGCGGAGGGCCTGGGAATCTCGATGAAGCGAGTTGATGCCATTGTCGTGGGGGCGGGCCACAACGGCCTCGTCGCTGCGACGATGCTCGCTCGCGCGGGCCGGCGGGTGCTTGTGCTCGAGCGCGCCGGGCACGCTGGCGGTGCGGCGGTCTCGGCCGCACCGTTCGACGGCGTCGACGCGCGCATCTCTCGCTACGCCTACCTGATCAGTCTGTTTCCGCGCCCGTTGCGCTCAGAACTCGGCATCGACCTCGAGCTGCGTCGCCGGCGCGTCTCCTCCTACACGCCACTCGGCGACGCCGGTGTTCTGGTCTGCGACGACGCGCACCGGACGCGCGCCTCGATCGCGCGCACGCTCGGCGACGAGCGGACGGCGGCGGCGCTCGAGCGGTTCGCGGCGCTGACTGCCGGGGTGGCTCGCCGCGTCTTCCCAACGCTGACCGAGCCGCTCCTTTCACGCGCCGCGTTCCGCCGCGTGGTCGCCGACGAGGAGGTGTGGAGGGCGCTGTTCGAGCAGCCGCTCTCACAACTGCTCGAGGACGCGTTCGACAGCGACCTGGCTCGTGGGATCGTGGCGACCGATGCGCTGATCGGGACCTTCGCCGACACCGACGACACGCAGTTGCGTCAGAACCGTTGCTTCCTCTACCACGTGATCGGTGACGGCACCGGCCGCTGGGACGTTCCAGTCGGTGGGATGGGCGCGCTGACCGACGCACTGACGCGTGCCGCCGAGCAGGCCGGCGCCGAGCTCCGCGTCAACACGCCGGTCGTCTCGATCCACGCCGACGCCCGGTGTGTTGAGGTGGCGACGGCAGACGGGACTGCCTACGAGAGCCGCCACCTCCTGGCTAATGTGGCACCCTCGGTCCTTGCCGGATTGCTGGGCGATCCGGCGCCTGCGGTCGCGCCGGAGGGCTCGCAACTGAAGATCAACCTGCTCCTGACGCGGCTCCCGCGCCTGCGCGATGAGACAGTCAGTGGCGTCGACGCGTTCTCAGGGACGTTCCACGTCAACGAGAGCTATGAGCAGCTGCGACGGGCCTACGCGCAAGCTGCCGGCGGCGTGATCCCCAAAGTCCCGCCATGCGAGGCCTACTGCCACTCGCTAACCGACCCGAGCGTCCTGTCCCCAGCGTTGCGCACGGCCGGCGTTCACACCCTCACCGTCTTCGCGCTGCACATGCCGGCGCGACTGTTTCGCGTCGATCACGACGCCGCCAAGCACGCCGCGGTGCAGGCAACTCTGCGCTCGCTCGATTCCGTCCTGGCCGAGCCGATCGAGGACTGCCTGCTGCGCGCGCGCGACGGCTCCGCCTGCATCGAGGCCCACACACCACTGGAGCTCGAAACAGAGCTCGGCCTGCCCGGCGGTCACATCTTTCACCGTGACCTCGCGTGGCCCTACGCCGAGTCTGAAAGCGAGATCGGGCTATGGGGTGTCGAAACAGCGCGTCCGAACGTGTGGATCTGCGGCGCCGGCGCACGCCGCGGCGGTGGAGTGAGCGGCATCCCGGGCCACAACGGCGCACGGGCAATGATCCAAGCCAAAGGCGCTCAGTAGCACTCCCCGCCACAGGCACGCAGAGCTGGCGATGCGGCGCTCGACGCTAGCCGCTGAGCGCTCGCACGAAGGCCTTGCCGTGGCGCCTCAAGAAGCGCGAAACCTCCATTTGCCAAGCGCTGCCATCCCTGAACGTGATCGTGAGCGGCGCCGCACTGAGGATGTAATAGGCGACGTGCGGCCAGCCGCCGGCGAGCTCGGCAGACACGACGTCGCCACGCGGGACGCGGGCGACCACACCGTCGAGTTTCGTGCTCGCCGGCTGCTTGAGCTTGGTCGTCAGCAGGGCCAGCTCGCTCTGGGTCAGCGCGAGAAACCCGACCGGGCCGAATTGCGGCGTCGCGGCGGCGATCTGCGCCCAATGCTCACGCCTCTCAGCACCTTTCTTGCCGGTGATCTTGTCACTTGCGGCGACCACGGTCCGGCCCGATACGAACACGCCGCCAGCGGCACTGGCGGTGTGGGCTTCTGCTCGGCGCATCGCGCCCCACGGATTGACCCTCACGCCCGCGAGCTGGAGCGAACCGAGCATCTCGCTGGCATCAAGTCCCATGCTGCCCGCCCGCGACGACGTCAGATCCAAGCCTCATCGATTCCCCCTTCTTGACCGCAGCCATTTGCACATGCCGGAGGAGGGACTCGAACCCCCGACACGCGGATTATGATTCCGCTGCTCTAACCGACTGAGCTACTCCGGCGGGGACGGGAAGTCTAGAGCGCGGCGCCGGTGTGCAACGCGCCATCGCTGGACCGTTGTGGCGGCGGATGCAACGTATCGTTGGGACGCGGGCCGTATCGTCCCGCTGGTGGGCGGGCCAATGGAGCTGGTGGCGGTGCCGAATGTGTCGGAGGGTCGCGATGCGGCGATCCTTGACGCGGTTGGAGCGGCGTTCGCCGGGCGTGCGCGGGTGCTCGACCGCCATGTCGACCAAGACCACCACCGCGCAGTGTTCACGCTCGCAGGGACTCCCGGGCGACTCGCGGAGGCGGTGCTCGATGGCGCGCGTGAGGTCGTGGCGCGGATTGACCTCGGGTCGGAGCGTGGGGTCCATCCTCATGTGGGGGCGCTCGATGTCGCGCCGATCGTGTTCTTTGATCCGCTGCTACGCGGGGCTGCCTGCGCCGAGGCGCTCGTGACTGCGGAGCTACTTGCGAGCGAGCTCGCGCTGCCCGTGTTCCTCTATGGTGCGCTCGCTGGAGGTCGGACGCGCGCGTGGTTGCGCCGGGGCGGGCGGCGGGCACTTGCCGAACGGATTGCGGCCGGCGAGCTGAAGCCTGACTTCGGGCCGCGGACTCTGCATCCGAGCGCCGGGGCGACGCTCGTAGCGGCGCGCCCGCCCCTTGTTGCATTCAACGTTGAGCTTGCTCCCCCGGCCGATCTTGCGCTCGCGAAGGAAATCGCGGCGGCCCTGCGCGAGCCGGGCCGGCTGGCCGCGATCGGCGTTTCACTCGCCTCACGTGGCGATGTGGCGCAGGTATCGATGAATGTCGAGGACCCGTTCGCGAGGCCGCTGGCGGCGATCGTCGAAGAGATCCAGACCCACGCCCGCGTTGGCACCGCAGAGATCGTGGGACTGGTTCCGCGGGCTTCGCTCGAAGGCTGGCCGGAGTCGCTCGAGCTGCGTGGCTTCGACCCTGCCCGACAGCTCGCCGAGAACGCATTAACCTTCTAGCTGTGGCGCGCACGACCAAACGACGCACGACAAAGCATCGCGGCAACGCCGCCGGCATGATCGAGGTGCGCGGACGCACCGGGCGCAAGCCGACGAAGGCGGAGAAAGGCGGCTCCGGCGGGCGGGGCGGCGGCTCGGCGCGCGGCTCTGGTGGCGGTCGCGGCGGGAGCTCCGGGAAACCGCGACGCTACGAGAGCCCGCCGACCTGGAAGAGTGCCGGCACGCGAGCCGTTCTCGCGGCGGTCGTGGTCTATGCGATCTCGACGATCCTCTTGAAGCGCTCGGTCACGACGAACCTGGTCCTGCTGCCGATCGTCCTCGGGCTCTACGCGCCGATGATCTACTACACCGACTCCTACATGTACCGGCGCTACATCAAGAAGCAGGGCGCTCGATGAGCGGCGGCCTGGACGTGGCGGCGTTCACAGTCGGACCCGCCTCCGAGAACACCTACATTGTGCGCCGCGACGGCTCCGGGCGGGGCATCCTGATAGATCCAGGAGCTGAGCCTGACCGCTTGATCGGGGCGCTCGACGAACTCACCGTCGCGGTCGAGGCGATCCTCGTTACGCACACCCACTTCGACCATGTCGGGGCGGTCGCGGCGCTCGCACGACACACCGGCGCGCCCGTGTACTGCCCGGTGCTCGAACGCGATGTTCTCGCCGACCTCGACGCGTACATGGCCGCGACCGGGTTCGGGCCGTTCGAGAGCTACGAGGCCGACGAGGTGCTCGCCGGTGGTGAGCACCTCGAGCTCGCCGGGTTGGATATCGACGTCCTGTTCACGCCGGGGCACAGCCCTGGACATCTCACCTACGCGATCCCGTCGGAGCAGACGCTGTTCAGCGGCGACGTTCTGTTTGCAGGCTCTGTCGGGCGGGTCGACCTGCCCGGCGGCGACTGGCCGACGCTCGCCGCGTCGATCGGCCGGTTGCTCGATGACTATCCGGCGGACACGGTCGTCTACGCCGGGCACATGTCCGCCACCACGCTCGGCGCCGAACGCGACACCAACCCGTTTCTGGCGGGGCTGCCTGTCCCGGCAACGGGTTGAGCCAGAAGCTGAACGCCCCGCGCGGCACGGCGGACGTGCTGCCGGGACAGGCGGCGCTCCGGCTGGCGGTCGAGGATGCGGCGCGTGAACTGCTCGAGGGAGCCGGGTACGGGCGCATCGAGACGCCGACGTTCGAGGCAACGGAGTTGTTTGCGCGGGGCGTTGGCGCCGGCACCGACATCGTGGAGAAGGAGATGTACAGCTTCGACGATGGTGGCGGACGATCGCTGACGCTCCGACCCGAAGGCACCGCGCCGGTTTGCCGAGCCTACGTTGAGCACGGCATGCACAAGCTGGCGGCCCCGGTGAAGCTCTACTACCTGGAGAGCTTCTTCCGCGCCGAGCGACCGCAGGCCGGCCGCTACCGCCAGTTCTGGCAGGTCGGTGCCGAGGCGCTCGGGTCAGACGATCCCGCCGTCGATGCCGAGCTGATCGTCCTGCTTCACCGGCTCCTGACCGGGCTCGGCGCCGGGGGGCTGCGGCTGCGGCTATCGAGCCTCGGCACGGCGTCGGCGCGCAGCGAATACCGCGAGGAGCTCATCGCATACCTACATGCCAACGAGAGCCGGCTGTCGGAGACCGTACGCGGGCGGATCGAGCGGAACCCGCTGCGCGCGTTCGACTCCGACGATCCCGAGACAAGGCGGGTGATGGCAGCCGCGCCGCGCCTCCTCGATCGCCTACCGTCCGAGGATGTCGCGCACTTCGCCCTGGTCCGCGAGCTGCTCGACGTATGCGGGGTCGCGTACGAGATCGACACGACGCTCGTCCGCGGCCTCGACTATTACACGCGAACGGTGTTCGAATTCACGAGCGATGACCTCGGCGGTGGGGGCCAGGCGACGGTCGGTGCCGGCGGACGCTACGACGGGCTGGTCGAGCTGCTTGGCGGCCCCCCAACGCCGGGCGTCGGCTGGGCGACCGGTGTCGAGCGGATCCTGCTCGCCGCGCACACCGAGCCGCAGGCGCCGAGCCCGCCTGACCTCTACGTCGCTCACGATGGCGCTAGGGTCGCAGCCTTCAAGGCTGCCTGCGATGCGCGCGCGGCTGGCCTGCGAGTAGAACTCGAGCAGGCGGGACGCTCGCTGAAAGGGCAGTTGAAGCACGCCGAGCGCCTGAATGCCCGCTTCGTCGCGGTGGTCGGCGACCGGGACGCGTCTGTTCGCGATCGCCTCGGCGGGAGTGAGCAGACCGTGGCGCTCGGCGAGCTCCTCGCCCATGTGGAGCGGGCGCGCCGGCCGTGAAGCAAGCTCCTGTCGCCAACGAGTACCGGACGAAATGGGCCGGTGACCTGCGCTCGGTCGATGTCGGCGATCAGGTACGGGTGGCGGGTTGGGTTCACCGCCGCCGCGACCACGGCGGCCTGATCTTCGTCGATCTCCGTGACCGCTCCGGCCTGCTGCAGCTCGTATTCCATCCCGACACCGCACCCGGAGCGCACGCGGCCGCGCACGATCTGCGCAGCGAGGCAGCGATCAGCGTCAGCGGCACGATCGTCGCGCGCGAGCGTGCCACGGTCAACGCGGACCTGCCGACGGGGGAGGTCGAGCTCAGCGTTGTCGAGCTGCGGCTGCTCGCAACCTCGCTTACGCCGCCATTCCCGATCGACGAGGACGTGGAGGTCGATGAAACGCTGCGGCTGCGCCACCGCTCCCTCGATCTGCGTCGCGAGTCGATGCGAGAGGTGATCGTGCTTCGTCACGAGATCGTCGCCACGATCCGTGAGCAGCTCTCGCTGCGCGACTTCCTCGAGATCGAGACGCCGATCCTGACGCGGGCCACGCCCGAGGGCGCCCGCGATTTTCTCGTGCCGGCGCGAACACAGCGCGGCAGCTTCTACGCACTGCCGCAGTCGCCGCAGCTGTTCAAGCAGCTCCTGATGATGGCCGGGTACGAGCGCTACTTCCAGATCGCACGCTGCTTCCGCGACGAGGACTCGCGCTCGGACCGCCAGCCCGAGTTCACGCAACTGGATGTCGAGATGTCGTTCGTCACGGAGGACGAGGTACTCGCGCTCACCGAGGCCGTGATGGCGCGCGTCTTCGAGGTTGCCGGCTTCGCCGTTTCCGCGCCGCCGTGGCCGCAGCTCGGCTACGCGGATGCGATGGCGCGCTACGGCAGCGACCGGCCGGACACCCGCTTTGGCCTCGAGATCCACGATGTCGGCGAGCTGGTGCGCGGCAGCCAGTTCAAGGTGTTCGAGAGCGTGCTCGAAGCGGGCGGCGTGGTCCGCGCGCTCAACGCCGGCCCGCGCGAGCTGTCGCGCGCCGAACAGGACGGTTTGAACGAGGTTGTCCGGCGCTACGGGGCGAAGGCGGTCGCGCCGATCTACGCGGGCGATGGGGGCTGGCGCGGGAACCTCGCGAAGTTCTTCACGGCGGAGGCGATCGCCGCCGTCAACAAGACGCTCACGGCGGGGAACGGCGATCTGCTGCTCTTCGTTGCCGATCGCGAAGCCGTCGCCGCGCAGGCGCTCGGAGCTCTGCGGCTCGAGTTGGGCGAACGCTTCGGCTTGATCGACGACGCTTGCCACGATGTGCTCTGGGTGCGCGATTTCCCGATGTTCGACTGGAGCGAGACCGAGAAGCGGTTCACCGCGATGCACCACCCGTTCACCGCACCCGCGCCGGCGCCGGGCGCTGTCGCGCTCGACTTCAGCGATCCGCGTGGGCTTCTGTCACGCGGCTACGACCTCGTGTGCGACGGGCAGGAGCTCGGCGGCGGTTCGATCCGCATCAACACGCCCGAAATTCAGAACGAGGTCTTCAAGGTCATCGGCCTTTCCGAGGAGGAGGCGCAGACACGGTTCGGCTTCCTGCTCGACGCGCTTCGCTACGGAGCGCCGCCGCACGGCGGCATCGCGTTCGGGATCGACAGGATCGTCGCGATCTGTGCCGGCCGTGAGTCGATCCGCGAGGTGATCGCCTTCCCGAAGACCGCGAGTGGCGCCGATCCGCTCACTGGCGCGCCCGCGCCGGTCGACGGCCCGCAGCTGCGCGAGCTCGGGATCCGCCTCGCGTAGCGGCTCGGAATCCCCGCTACGATCCGCGCGATGCTTGCGGGGAAACGCGAAACACTGCTCCCCGCGTCAGTGGCGGTTGCGATCATCGCGAGCGGCTGTTCGGCCAGCGCGAGCATCAGCTTGGGCTCCTCAGAGCTGAGCGCGTCGAAGATGGCGGCACTCGTGACGAAAGTGACAAAGCGTCAGGGCCTCGCGGCGCAACACGTGGCGTGTCCATCCGGGATCGGTTTCGAGAAGGGACGCCTGAGCTACTGCACCGCGCACTACGCGAGCGGCGAGAGCAGCAGGTTCGTTGTGCGCCAGACGAACGGAAGCGGCAACGTGGACGTCCACCCGGCGGAGATGACTGCGCCGGCGATTGAGAACGAGATCCGCGTCGCGCTGCGACGTCGCGGGATCGCCGCGAGCGCCCGCTGTCCGGCGAACGTCGCGATCGTCGTTGGCACGGTGTTCAATTGCACGGTCAGCGACGCGAGGCAGACCGGGACCCTCCCGGTCAAGATCACCGATCCGTCTGGCGGCTACCTGCTCGGGACGATCACGGTGAAAGGCTGAGCAGAGCGCTCAGCTGTGGGGCAGGGGCTCAACCGTCGTCGCCGTGACGAGGACGATTACCGGAGCCGTGCCGGCCGGGTTGCCGTCGCGGACGCGCGCCTGGAACTCCGATCCGCCCAGCACCGAACCGCTGCGCAGGATCTTGACCTTCGTCAGGTCGGGCCGTTGATGGCCCATCGCCACGTACGCCCGCGCGAGGCGGGCGTAGCTGTAGCCGTAGCGGATGCTCACGTGGCCAAAGTAGCGCGCGCCTGAGTATTTGAGCGCGTCGGGAAACGGGACGGTTATCGTCTGCGTCTGTCCCGCGACCAGCGTCGCGAACCGGGATGCGTGACGCACGAGCTGGCTCGTCGCCAACGCGGCCGAGGCGAGCACCAGCGCCAGCGACGCTACGGCGACCGTCGTGACCACGAACCGATGACGCTGACGCACCCGGCCAGGGTAGCGGCCTGCGGGGCGCGCACGTGCACTTGCACCGTCGGTATCGCGGCGGCCCCTACGCGCCGGCAAGCTGCGCCGCCTTGACCACGAGCAGGACGACCGACAGGGCCAGGTAGCCCCACATCCCGGCCAGCGCGGCGCTGCGCACGCGCGACGGTTCGGGGCGCTCGAGCAGGGCCAGGGGAGGCATCGTCCACTGCGTTTTGGGGACCTTCGGGCTGGTGTCGAGCACCGTGACCGAGCCGCTCGAGCGCCGGCCGCGGACGAGGAGCGCACCGAGGATCAGGAGCCCACCGGCGAGGACCGACCCGCCGGTCAGCGCGAAGCGCGTCACGTCAATGTGCGGAAAGACGGTCGTGGCCATCAGGATCAGGGAGAGCAGGACGAGGACCGAGACGATGATGCACGCGAGGACGTTCAGCCACGCCGAGTTCCGCCATGGCCCGAGCACGTCGCGGTCGTTACAGAGCAGCAGCAGGAAGACGGTGGCGCTTGGCAGCAGGACGCCCGCGAGCGCCTGCACCGCGGTGGTGATGATGCCGAGCGGCGCACCGGGTATCAGGACTATGCCGCCGGCGCCGACGACGACGAGCGAGAAGATCATGTAGAAGCCACGCGCCTCGCGGAAGCTGCGGTGCAGTGAGGCGCGCGTGCGCGTCAGGTCGGCGAACGCGTAGCTGGTTGCGAGCGTCAGCGCCGCCGCGCCGATCAAGGATGCGTTCAGCAGGACAATGGCGAAGAACCCGCCCGCGACCGACCCGAGCCTGGCGTCGAGCCCGGCGGCCGTGACGCCTGCGTTCCTGAAGTTGCCGTGGTAGCCGGTGTGGCCGAACGCGAACGCGCAGATCGCCATCAGGGCAGCGGCGCCGATCACCACGATGAATGCTCCGATCCACGTGTCGAGCCGCTCGTAGTTGATCCAGCGCGGCGTTATCCGCTTGTCGATCACGTTCGACTGCTGGAAGAACAGCTGCCACGGGGCGACCGTCGTGCCGACGATCGCGATGATCAAGAGAATCGACGTCGAGGTCGCTCCGCCCGCGATGCCGGGAACCGCGAAGCCGTGAGCGATCGCCCCGACGTGCGGATGGGCGAGAAAGAACAGCGGGATCACGAGGAAGTTCGCGAACACGAAGACGAACATCGCGCGCTCCCAGGTGCGGAAGCTGCCGGAGGCGGTGATCGCGACCAGCAGCAGCGCGGCGACGGGGACCGAAACGAACTTGGAGACGCCGAAATAGGAGAGCGCGAAGTTGACGCCGATGAACTCGGTGACGATCGTCAGGAAGTTCAGAACGAACAGGTCGCCGACCGAGAACCACGCCCAGAAGCGGCCGAAGCGCTCCGCGATCAAACGCGCGTGACCGACTCCGGTCACGGCGCCCAGGCGCACAACCATCTCCTGGTTGACGATCAGGACCGGGATCAGCAACAGCAGAACCCAGAGGAGGCTCGTCCCGTAATTCTGGCCGGCCTGTGAGTAGGTCGAGACGCCGCCGGCATCGTTGTCACCGACCATCACGATCAGGCCCGGCCCGGCGATCGCCGCGAGCGCCAGGCCTCGCGATCGCCACCCGCGCCGTCCCTCCGTGTCGTGCTCGCGGATCGTCCCGAACGCGCCCTGGATGTCGCCTGATCGGGCGGTGCCCGATGCCGCTCGGACACGGTTGCGCCCTTTGCCCCCCGCGGTGCCCGTCGACGCGCGTGGTTTGCGAGGGCCCGTGCCGGAGCGCGGGGTTGTCGGCATCAGTTCATCACCTCCTCTCAGCCCTGCGCGGCAGCGATCGCGCGGGACCCGCCGGAGGCCGGCTCAGCCGTCTCTCAGCGAGACGTGACCGAGGCCAGGACGCCCGAGCAGGCGGCCACGCGACCGCGACTTCGCGGAGGCTCGCCGTCTTGCAGAGTGCTCGTCTCGTCGTCCATCGCCGGCATGTTACTCGCGCGCGAGGCCATAGCGGCGGCGCCAATCATCGGGCAGCATCAGCTCCAGGATGTCGTCGACCGACACGATCCCAATCGGACGGTCATCGGCATCGACGACCGGGAGCGACACGAGGTTGTAGTCGGTCATCAGTCGCGCAACCTCCGGCACCTCCGCCTCGGCGCCAACCGAAGGCGGGCTCATCACACCCAGTTCGAGCAGCGGAGTCTTCGGATCCGCGGCGATCAGCACGCCTGCGCTGAGGAGGCCGCAAAGCACCCCGGACTTGTCGATCAGGAGGATCGTGTGAAGCGCCTCCGGGGCGAAATCGCGCTTGCGCGCCGCCACCATGGCCTCGGCGGCGGTCGCGTTTGCGCTCATGGCGACGAAGTCGGGGCTCATCACGCCACCAGCCGTTGAGGGGTTGTAGCCAAGGAGCTTGCGGATCTTGCGCTGCTTGGTCTGGGGCAACAGTTCGAGTACCGGTATCCGTCGCTCCTGCTTGAGCTCCAAGAGCAGGTCCGCGGCGTCGTCGCTCGCCATGCGACCGAGTACCGACGCCACCTCGCGGTCCGAGCGGTCGTCGAGGAACTCGAGCTGGTGTTCGTCGTCGAGCTCTTCGAAGACATCGGCCTCAAGCTCTTTGTCGTGGCCGACGGCTGCGAGTATCTCCTCGCCCTCGTCGTGACTTGCGGCCTCGACCAGGTCCGCGATCTGCGACGGATGCAGGTGGGCGATCCGCCGGTGTCGCAGGCGCAGCCGCGCGGTGGGGACGTGGCCGACAAACGGCTCGAGCTGGTCCCACGGCACGAACGCACCGTCGTCGCCGCCGTCTCCGCGCAGCGACCGCGGTAGGTGTCTGCGGATCCGCGCTCCGAGGCTCGCGTCGATACCGGCGGTTCGCCAGGTGCCGGCGTCGTTTCGGAGCTGAACCTCGCCGGCCGTTACGAGGCGAGCCGTGTTCACGTTGATGACGCTGTGGCCGAGGACATCGCTGCGCAGTAGCAACTCGTTCGGCCGGCGCTCGAACGGCGCGAGGTTGAGCTTCGTCGTGGTCAGGTGCGCGCCCTCGTCACCGAGCCGGTCGATGTTGCGCACCGGAACGAACAGGTTGCGGCCACCGAGCACCGCACGCAGCCCGACGACCGACGGCAGCGCCTCGCCGTCCTCGATGCGGACCACGACGTCATCCACGCGGCCGAGACGCTCATTCGCGCTGTCGAGCAACGGGCTGCCGACCAGCGATGAGAGATGGAGAACGCCTTCTGGCATCTGCGTGACCGCCACAGCCTACGCATCGAGGACGCGCGACGCGAGTCGGATCGCCGTCCAGGTGGTTGGAGCCTTCGCGAGGCCGCGCCGATACACACCTCGTGAGTGCGTCGAAACGAACGCGATTGGCTTACCTGGTGGCCGCCTCGCTGTGCGCCGCGGCAGTCTCCGGCTGCGGGACACCAGCGACCGTCACGCCGTCCGAGGACCCGTTGCCCGGACTGACGCACGACGTGCAGGCGGCGCGCAACGCGGTCACTCAGTCACAGGCGGGCCTTCGCATCTCGACCGGAGCGACGCCCTAGCAACCGATCTCAGGCGCGGCGGCGACATGGGCGCCTGGGGCGCGGCGCCCCCGTAGGCGCGATACTGGGCAGGTGAGCCTCGCAGCGCATCTCGAGCGGCCGGTCGGGCGCGGGGTGACGCCGCGCGGCGCCCACACCGGCGCCGCGGGTGGGGCCGCGTGCGGCGACCTGGTTCGTATCTCGCTCGCGCTCGACGGCGAGAGCGTCGGCGCGGCGGGTTTCGATGCGCACGGGTGTGGGACCGCGCAGGCTGCCGCAAGCGCGACGGTCTCGCTGATCGAGGGCCGGGGCGTGCTTGACGCGGCGCGGATCGGAGCCCGGGAGATCGCTAGCGAGCTCGGTGGACTCTCGCCCGGCAAGCTCCACGGTGCGGAGCTCGCGGCGGACGCGCTTCACCGTGCACTCGGTCATGCGGTGCGCGCCGACGCGCAACTGGCCCCGACGGCGGGACGGCAGCTCGTCGCACTCAGCGGTGGCGTCGACAGCGCGGTGGCAGCCCTCCTGTCGGGGTCACGCGCCGTGTGCGTGTCGCTCGAACTGTGGACGGACCCGGAGAACGATGGCGACCGCAGCTGCTGCTCGCCGCAGGCGGTCGCAAGCGCGCGCGCGATCGCGCACGGCCTCGGTCTGCCGCACCTCTCGCTCGACCTGCGAGCCGAGTTCCGCGCGGGCGTGGTCGAGCCCTGGCTCGCCGGTCACGCCGCGGGCACGACGCCGAACCCGTGCGTGCGTTGCAACGGCGAGGTGCGCCTGGACGCGATGCTCGAGCTCGCGCAGCGGCTCGGTGCCGACTCGCTCGTCACCGGGCACTACGCCCGCGTGCGCGGCGGCCTGCTGCGCGTCGCGGCCGACCCGCGCAAGGACCAGAGCTACATGCTCGCCGCGCTGTCACCGCAGGCGATCGCGCGGCTGCGCTTCCCCCTCGGCGAGATGCGCAAGAGCGAGGTGCGGGAGCTCGCCCGCCGGCATCGTCTCGCCGTCGCCGAGAAGACCGAGTCGCAGGACCTGTGCTTCCTGGCGGGCAGCGGCCGCGAGGCCTTCCTCGCTCGCCACGGCGGCCTGCGCGAGCGCGAGGGCGATCTCGTCGACGGTCGCGGCCGTGCGGTGGCACGCCACCGCGGCGCACACAACTACACCGTCGGTCAGCGGCGCGGAATCGGCCTCGGCGGCGGCACGCCGCTCTACGTGCTCGCGACCGACGCGGACCGCAACACCGTCACCGTCGGCCCGCGCGAAGCGCTCGCCAAGACGACCGTCGCGCTGCGCGACACCGTCCTTCACCGCGACACCTTCGATCGCGTCCGGCTGCGTTACCACCACAGGCCGATCGCCTGTTCCGCCCTGCGCGACGGCACACTCACGCTCGAGGAGCCCGCCTACGGTGTCGCACCTGGCCAGCTCGCTTGCCTGATGGACGGCGACATGATCGTCGGCCACGCAACGATCACGGGTTGACGCGCGGCTGCGCGAATCAATCGGCAGACGAGCTGACGCGGGGCTGCGCATCGCGCACGGCAAGCAACGCCAGGCGAGGATCGGCGAACGCCGACCGCAGCCGCAGCCCGCGCGTCCCGCAGCACCTCGCGCGCTTGCTGGCCAATGCCTTAAGTAATCTGGATCGGCCATGGACAGCATGACCTCGGATGAGATCCGCGAGCGCTACCTGCAGTTCTTCGCGGATCGCGGGCACCTGCGCGTGCCGAGCTACTCGCTGGTGCCGTCCGATAACGACCCCTCGGCGCTCCTGACCGTCGCGGGGATGCACCCGCTGAAGCCGTTCTTCCTCGGGGTCGAGCAGCCGCCCGCGCCGCGCGTGACCAGCTGCCAGAAGGTGTTTCGGACCGTCGATCTCGACGTCGTCGGGACGACCGCGCGGCACCTGACTTTTTTCGAGATGCTCGGGAACTTCTCGTTCGGCGACTACTTCAAAGAGCAGGCGATCGAGTTCGCCTGGGAGCTCTCGCGCGAGGTCTTCGGCTTCCCGGAGGACCGCATCTGGATCACGGTGTTCGAGGGTGACGAGGTGCTGGGCCTCGGGCCCGACGAGGAGGCGATCGCCGCTTGGGAGGCGGTCGGGGTGCCGCGCGAGCGGATCGTCCCGTGTAACCGCAAGGAGAACTTCTGGGAGGCCGGACCGACCGGACCGTGCGGGCCGTGCTCGGAGCTCTACCTCGACCGCGGGCTCGAGTTCGGGGCGGCCGACGATCTGCCGGGCGGGGAGAACGAGCGGTTCCTCGAGTACTGGAACCTCGTGTTCATGACCTACAACCAGGAGCCGCGCGACAAGCTGACACCGCTTCCGGCGCGCAACATCGACACCGGTCTCGGGCTGAACCGCATGGCCGTGATCCTCCAGGACGTCCCGTCGGTCTTCGAGACCGACCAGTTCCGCCCGCTGATCGAGCTGGGGGAGAAGCTGTCGGGGAAGCGCTACGGGGCCGACGAGGCGACCGATCGCTCGCTGCGGATCCTCGCCGACCACGCGCGGGGGATGGTTTTCCTGATCGCCGACGGGGTCGTTCCCTCAAACGAGGAGCGCGGCTACGTGCTGCGCCGGGTGATGCGCCGCGCGATCCAGCACGGGCGCGCGCTCGGGCTCGAGCCGGGGTTCCTGGTTCGCTACGGCGACCTCGTGCGGGAGCTGATGGGGGCCGCCTACCCGGAGCTTGCGAGCCAGCGCGAGGCGATCGACACGTGGCTCGCAGCCGAGGAGGAGCACTTCGGGCACACGCTGGAGCAGGGTCTCGCGACGCTCGGCGAGCTGATCGAGCGGGCGCGCGCGGATGGCGGCACGGTCAGCGGCGAGGACGCGTTCAGGCTGCACGACACGTTCGGTTTCCCGTTCGAGCTGACGCGCGAGCTGGTGGGTGACGCCGGCCTCGCGGTCGACGAGAGCGGTTTCGAGGAGAGGATGTCAGCGCAGCGGTCGCGCAGCCGTAGCGGTGGGTCGAGCGGCACGGGTGGTGGGTCGGTGCGCGAGGAGGCCGGGCGTTTCGCCAAGTCGGCGGGCTTCCAGACGCGGTTCGTAGGCTATGAGACGACCGAGCAGGCGACGACGGTCGCGGCGGTGGCGGCGAGCGAGGGGGCCGGTGGGTCGATCCTGGTGAAGCTCGCGGACTCGCCGTTCTACGCGGTCGGCGGCGGCCAGGTCTCCGATGTCGGCGTGATCGAGTGCGAGGGCGGCGATTGCCGGGCGCGCGTCGCGGACGTGGTGCGGCTCGGCGACGACCAGGCCCTCGTCGCGGTGCTGGAGGACGGCGAGCTGCGCGAGGGGGAGCGCGTAATCGCGCGGGTCGAGCCGGCGACGCGCCACGCGACCGAGTGCAACCACACCGCGACGCACCTCCTGCACGCTGCGCTGCGCGCTCGCCTGGGGCCGCACGTTCGTCAGGCGGGCTCCTACGTCGGGCCGGACAAGCTGCGGTTCGATTTCAGCCATGGCCAGGCGCTGAGCGCGGATGAGCTGCGCGATGTCGAGGATCAGGTGAATGCGTGGGTTCTCGAGAACCATCCCGTGCGCGCGCTTTCGACGACGCTCGACGAGGCGCGTTCGCTCGGGGCGATGGCGCTGTTCGGGGAGAAGTACGGCGAGATCGTCCGGATGGTCGAGGTGGGCGACCCGCCGGTCGACGCAGGCCCGGTCTCGCGCGAGCTGTGCGGCGGGACGCACGTGCACTCGACCGCGGAGATCGGGCTCGTTCGTGTTCTGAGCGAGACCTCGAGCGCGGCAAATGTGCGCCGCATCGAGGCGGTGAGTGGTCCGGCCGCGGTCGCGCTGGTGCGCAGCCACGACCGTGAGCTCGAGCAGATCGCGGGGCTGCTTCGCACGACGCCCGCGCAGGCCGCCGACACGGTGCGTGCCCGCGAGGACCAGCGGCGCAAGCTTGAGGCGCAGGCTCGCGGAGGCGCCGGCGGCGGCATCGATGCCGGCGCGCTGGCGGCCGGCGCCATCTATCTCGAGGACGTTCCGCTGGTCGCCGCTACGGTTGAGCTCGCCGACGCCAAAGCACTCCCCGACGCCGCCGATCGAGTCAAGGGACAGCTGCCTGGAGACGGCGTCGTGATCCTGGCCGCCGCAATCGAAGGCCGCGCCCACATCCTCGTCAGCGTCGCCCCCGCCATCGTGCCGCGCGGCGTCAGAGCCGGAGAGATCGCGGGAGCCGCCGCAAAGCTCCTGGGCGGAGGCGGCGGCGGCCGCGACACCCTCGCCCAGGCCGGCGGCAGCGAGGTCACAAAGCTGCCGGAAGCACTCGAAGCAGCCACCCAAGCGGTCAAGAAGGCCCTTGCCCCGTAGCGCTTTGACGTTGCGCCAGCGTCGAGTGCACGAAGACCCCACCCCAAACCCAGCCCCCGCGGTCCCTGGGCTCTCATTTCTTTCGCCCGCAAGGGCGAAAAAATGAGAGCCCTTGCCCTGGACTACGGCTCCGCTCGCTGCGGCGCCGCTCTCAGCGATCCGACGGGAACGATCGTCACACCGATCGAGCCTGTTCTGCGACCCGCAACGAAAGCGGGGCTGGGACGCCTCGCTGCGCTTGTGGACGAGCGCGCCGTCGAGGTTGTGGTCGTCGGGTTGCCGATCTCGCTTGCCGGCACCGACACGGCGCAGACCGTGGAGACGCGGGCTTTCGTTGAACGTTTGCGGGCACGCCTGCGCGCCGGCGTGCCCGTCGAGCTCTACGACGAGCGCTTGACGACGCGCCAGGCGGCACGCGACCCGTCGCAGGTGGCGAGTGAGGACTCGCGCGCTGCCGCGCACCTCCTCGAAGGCTGGCTGGCGCGCCGTTCCGGCGGTTCCGGGTAGCGCTGGCGCTAGATTGAGCGACGTGTCCGCAATCGGGGTAAAGACACGATGAGCCCGCTTCGGGGCCGCTCCAAGGGTGGCGGTGGCGAGGCTCGTGGTCAACCGGGTGAGCACTCCGCGGGCGGCGGCGACTGGGCCGGGGACCTCGATTGGGTCGATCCCCGCGCCCCCTCGCGGGCGCCGTCGGAGCGCGGGATCGCGGCGCTGATCGCGCGCTGGGGCACGCGCGAGCGCGCGCCGCTCCGGCCCCGCACCCCGCGCGAGCGGCGTTTCCTGATCCGCCGTCTCGTGGCCGTCGGAGCGCTCATCGTCGTCGTATTCGCTGCCTGGTTTCTGATCTCGCTCTACCAGCCTTTCGCCGGGGGCGGTGGTGCGAGCCTGACGGTGAGCATTCCGCCGGGCTCCAGCGGCTCGACGGTCGGCGGCCTGTTGGCTCGCGACGGCGTCGTTTCCTCGAGCTTCTTCTTCGACCTTCGCTCGTCGCTCGCCGGCGACAGCAACAAGTTCCGGGCGGGCGTCTACACGCTGCGACGCGGTATGAGCTACAGCGCGGCGCTGACCGCCCTGACGCAGCAGGCGGGCAGCTCGGCGGAGGTGTCGCTCACGATCCCCGAGGGCGACACGCGCGCGCAGATCGCCGTCCTTGCCCGGAAGGCCGGCTTGCGCGGGAACTACCTGAAGGCCTCGACGCCGAAGGCGGCGCACTTCTCGCCACAGGCCTACGGTGCGCACAAGGGCGTCGATTCGCTCGAGGGCTTCCTCTACCCGGACACCTACTACGTCTACCGCAACGGCTGGGTCAGCTCGCTGGTCGCCAAGCAGCTCGATGCTTTCAAGCAGAACCTCGCGCTCGTGAACATGAGCTACGCGCGGAGCAAGAACCTGACTCGCTACGACGTGGTCACGATCGCTTCGATCATCGAGCGCGAGTCGCAACGGCGCTCCGACGGTCCGAGGGTTGCGGCCGTTGTCTACAACCGGCTCGCGGAGGGGATCGAGCTGGGGCTGGACACGACGCTCCTCTACTACCTCCACAACCCGAAGGGTGGTCTGACGGCCAGCGACCTCCAGCTCAGCACGCCCTACAACACGCGCAACCATTACGGGCTCCCGCCGACACCGATCGCCAACCCTGGGATCGCGACGCTGCGCGCGGCCGCCAAGCCGGCGCACGTTTCGTATCTGTACTTCGTCGTGAAGCCGAACGCGTGCGGGGCGCTTGCGTTTGCCTCGGATCTGGCCGCGTTCAACACGGACGTGGCCGTCTACAACGCCGCCGTCAAGGCCGATCACGGGGCGCTACCCGACGGCTGCCCCGCAGCGAAGAAGTAGCGAGGCCCCATGCGAGGCGTCGCCGCCAAGCCGGCTCTCCCACGCCGGGCGGGGCGGCTCGGGGTACTCGGCTGGCCCGTTCTGCACAGTCGCTCCCCTGCAATGCATCGTGCGGCCTTCGCTGCCCTGCGGCTCGAGGGTTGGAGCTACCAGCTGCTCCCGGTTCCGCCGGACCTCTTTGCGGAGACCGTCGCGGCGCTGCCGGCGGCGGGATTCGTCGGCGCGAACGTCACCGTGCCGCACAAGGAGGCTGCACTGGCACTCGCGGGCAGCGCGAGCGATGCCGCTCGCGAGATCGGCGCCGCCAACACACTCTGCTTCTCGCCGAATGGCGCGATCCACGCCGAAAACACCGACGCGCCGGCCCTGATCGCGTCGCTACCCGTTGATCCGCGAGGCGCCGAAGCCGTGATCCTCGGAGCGGGCGGGACCGCCAGGTCGGCCGCGTGGGCACTGCGTGAGGCAGGTGCGTCGGTCGCGGTGTGGAACCGCTCACCGCAGCGCGCGTTGGCGCTCGCGCGGGACCTTCGCGTCGCCGCAACCGACCGCGTAGAGTCAGGCGACCTGCTCGTCAACTGCACGACCGTCGGCTTGGAGGAAGGCTGGGAGGATCCTGAGAAGGTGCTCCAGTCGTTGGCCCTGAATACCGATCTACTATCCACGTATGCATGCGTTGTCGATTTCGTCTACGGCAGGCGCGAGACGCGGCTGCTCAAAGTCGCACGGGAGCTCGGTGTGAGGACAGTCGATGGGCCGATGATGCTGTGTGAGCAGGGGGCGCTCAGCTTCGAGCTGTGGACCGGGCGCGAAGCCCCACGCGCCGTGATGGCGCGCGCGGTCGCGGAGGTCTAGGCCACGTGGCTCGTTCACTCTCAAGTCTGCCTGCTCGTGACGGCGCCCGAGAAGGCGATGCGCGGTCCGGAGCAGGTGGCCGCGGCGGCCCGGCCGGTCCCCGAGCTTCCAGACCCGTCGCGTCCACCTCCACGGAGCGGACAGTCGAACTCGACTCGGCGACGATGGCGGGTGTCCGCGCGCCGAGTCGCCGGGGCGGTGGCCAGCGCTTTCTCACTGACGTGATCGCTGAGCTCGGGCTCTGCTCGCGCGAGCAGGTGGATTCGGCAATCGCGGTTGCGCGCGAGAGCGGTGAGACCCCGGAGGACGTGTTGCTCCACCAGGGCGCGATCACGCCCGACGGTCTAGCCCAGGCGCTGGCCGAGCGCTACGGACTCGATTACGTCGACCTGGCGACCTTCAACATCGACATGGCGGCCGCGAACCTTGTCTCGAGTCAGGTCGCGAAGCGCTACGACGCGCTGCCAATCGCCTTCCTCGACGACCGCACCCTGCTCGTCGCCATGTCCGACCCCGCGAACGTCCTCGCGATCGACGACATCGCGATCCTCACAGGCTTTGAGATTCGCGCGGCGGTTGCGACGAGCTTTGATGTCGCGGGCGCGATCTCACGCCTGACCCGCCTCGGCGACTCGGTCGCGGCCGCGGTCGAGGAGGAGGAGTCCGGTCGTGCTGCGGAGCTGCTCGAGCTGCATGAATCGGCTGACGACGCTCCGGTCGTAAAGCTCGTGCACCAGTTGGTCGCCCAGGCGGTGGAGGCCAACGCCTCGGATCTCCACCTGATGCCGAGTAACGAAGACCTGCGCGTCCGCTTCCGCGTGGACGGTGTGCTGCGTGACGTCACAAACGTGCCACGGCGGATGGCGCCCGGCGTCGTCTCGCGAATCAAGATCATGGCCGAGCTGGACATCGCCGAGCGGCGCGTGCCGCAGGACGGACGCGTCGGACTGACCGTCGACGGGCACCACGTTGATCTCCGCGTCGTCAGCGTGCCGACGGTCCGTGGCGAGGGAATCGTGATGCGAATCCTCGACAAGGACGCGGTGGCTCTCGACCTCAAGCAGCTGGGAATGGCGCCCGTCGAGCTCGAGCGTTTCCAGCGGGCCTACGGCCAGGCCTATGGGGCGGTGCTGGTCACCGGGCCGACCGGATCGGGCAAGTCGACAACCCTCTATGCGGCTCTCAACGAGGTCAACTCCGAAGAGAAGAACATCATCACGATCGAGGACCCCGTCGAGTACGAGATCAGCGGAATCACACAGATTCAGGTGAACCCAAAGGCGGGGCTGCTCTTCGAGACGGGCCTGCGCGCGATCGTGCGGGCGGACCCGGACATCATCATGGTGGGCGAGATCCGCGACCGCGAGACGGCAAAGATCGCCGTGGAGGCGGCGCTGACAGGCCACCTCGTCCTCTCGACCCTCCACACCAACGACGCGGCAACGTCGATAACCCGCCTGATCGAGATGGGCGTCGAGCCGTTCCTCGTCGCCTCTGCGATCGATTGCGTCGTCGCCCAGCGGCTTGTGCGCACGCTCTGCCAGCAATGTAAGCGGCGCGTGATCCTGCCGATGGCGACACTCCGCGAATACGGCTACCACGCCAGCTTCGATGTCGAGGGTTACGAGCCCGTCGGCTGCAAGCAGTGCGGAGGATCGGGCTACCGCGGCCGGACCGGTATCTACGAGGTGATGTCGGTCACCGCGGAGATCCGCGCGCTCGCCCTCGAACGGCGTTCGGCATCAGAAGTCCTGGACCTCGCGGTTGAGCAGGGCATGCGCCGTTTGCGTGATGACGGCCTCGAGAAGGTCAAGGAGGGCCGGACGTCCGTCAGCGAAGTCGCCCGCGTCGTGAACAGCGGCGTGCAAAGCGAGTCGTAGTGCTCTTGCATCGCTAGACTCGCGAGTTCAGCACTCGGCGGTTCGTGCCGATGACCTGATCTGAGCGCCCATGGCCATTGAGTTCTCCGAGATCCTGCTCGAGGTCGTACGCCGCCGCGCGTCCGACCTCCACCTCACAGCCGGCGCCCCGCCGACCCTGCGCGAACGCGGCGCGCTCGTATCGCTCGACGGATACCCGAACCTGTCGCCTGACGACACGCGCGAGTTCATCTACTCGATCCTGTCGACCGAGCAGCGGCGCCGACTCGAGACGGACCTCCAGATCGACTTTGCCTACCTGGTGCCGGGGGCCGCACGCTTCCGCGTCAACGCGTTCTTCCAGCGGGGTGCGCTCGCCGCGGCATTCCGCCTGATCCCGCACTCGATGGTGTCGATCGACGATCTCGGGCTGCCGCCGATCGTTCATACGCTGACCCGCAAGCCACGTGGTCTAGTGCTTGTCACCGGACCGACCGGCTCCGGCAAGACGACCTCGCTCGCCGCGATGATCGACGAGATCAACGCGACGCGCGCGGAGCACATCATCACGATCGAGGACCCGATCGAGTTCCTTCACTCACACAAGCTCTCGCTCGTCAACCAGCGCGAGCTGGGCACGGACGCGCACAGCTTCGGATCGGCTCTCCGCGCGGCGCTGCGCGAGGACCCGGACGTGATCCTCGTCGGCGAAATGCGCGACCTCGAGACCATCTCGACGGCCCTGACCGCCGCGGAGACCGGGCACCTCGTGTTCGCCACGCTGCATACCCAGGATGCGGCGCAGACGATCGACCGCATCATCGACGTGTTCCCGCCCGAGCAGCAGAACCAGATACGCGTGCAGCTGTCGGTGACGCTGCAGGGCATCATGAGCCAGACCTTGCTGCCACTCGCGGACGGCTCCGGTCGCTGCGTCGCTGTCGAAGTGCTGATTCCGACCCCAGGTGTGCGAAACCTGATCCGTGAAGCCAAAGCGCATCAGATCCCCTCGGCGATCCAGACTGGCGCTTCAGTCGGTATGCAGTCGATGGACAGCGCGCTCGCCGCGCTCGTCCGCGCCGGCGCCATCACCAAGGAGCTCGCGCAGACTCGCTCCTCGACGCCCGATGAGCTCGCGCGACTGCTTGGAGAAGTAACGCTGGCAGCATGAGTACCTACGCCTTCAAGGCGATGGACCTGACGGGCGGCCACCTCCGCGGGACGCTCGATGCTGACACCAAGCAAGCCGTGTCAGATCAGCTCAAGGCGCGTGGCCTGATCGTCCTCGAGATCGCCGAGAAGCGGAGCCTGCGCGACATCAACTTCACGATCTTCGAGCGGGTGACGCTCACCGAGCTGGCGATCTTCTCGCGCCAGCTCGCAACGATGGTCTCGTCGGGCATGACGATCCTGCGGGCGCTGTTTGTGCTCGAGGAGCAGATGGACAACGCGCGGCTGCGCGAGACGATCGTGGCGGTGCGCAAGGACGTCGAAGCGGGTCTGCCGCTGAGCGACGCACTCGCGCGCCACCCAAAGATCTTCACACCGCTGTTCGTTGCGATGACGCGCGCGGGCGAGATCGGCGGGGTGCTCGAGCAGTCGCTCGTGCGGATCGCCGATCAGCTGGAGAAGGAGGATCAGCTGCGGCGCCAGGTCAAGGCCGCGATGGTCTATCCGGCGGTCGTGACGGTCGTCGCCCTGCTCGTGATGATTGTGCTCGTGGTGTTCGTGGTCCCGACCTTCGCCCACGTCCTGCAGCAGTACGGCACGAGCGCTTCCGGTAAGCAGCTCCCGATCATGACCCAGGTCACCGTCGATATCTCGCACGCGGTGACGCGCTACTTCTACCTGTTCATCATCGGCGCCGTGGCCATCGGCTACTCGTTCTTTCGCTGGAAGCGCTCCGCGCGCGGCCGCCCGCAGTGGGATGCCTTCCGTCTCAAGATCCCGTTCCAGATCGGCGACATCGTCGAGAAGATCTCGATCGCCAGGTGGGCGCGTACGCTGTCCTCGCTGACGGCTGCGGGCGTCCCGTTGCTGGAGGCGCTCGACATCACGGGCCGCACCGCCGGGAACGTCGTCGTCCAGCGGGCCATGTCAGACGTCATCGCTTCGGTCAAGGCCGGTGGCACGATCTCGGAGCCCCTCGCCAAGTCGCCGGTGTTCCCGATGATGGTCAGCCACATGGTGTCGGTCGGTGAGTCCACAGGCGAGCTCGACTTCATGCTCTCCAAGATCGCGGACTTCTACGAGGACCGCGTCAACGCGGCGATCAAGGCGCTGACCTCGATTCTCGAGCCGGTGATGATCGTGTTGATCGGCGGCATGGTGGGGTTCATCGTGATCGCGATGTACCTGCCTCTGTTCAAGGTCTACAACCAGATTCAGTAGCTCGGTGCTCGGCCGCGGCTTTGCCGCGGCCTGCGCGCCTCACAGATCGCGTGACCGGTTGTGGTGCGTGTCGTGCCTGACGTCCATCCAGCCGGCGGGCGGCTTTCGACGTAGGGCTCGTCGGGATGTCGGTTCGACGGGAACCACCCTTCGCGTGCCTCGAACGGCTTCCGGGGCGGCGATGCGAGCGCTGGCCGGCGCGCGCCGACTAGCATGCGCTGATCGCGAGCGTTGCCACCAGCGCCTCGGGCGCGTGGGCGCGCCCCAAGCGCCTCGACCGGCTGATCGCGCCTTCCATCGCTGCCGCGCTCGCGGCCGTTGCCATCCTCACCGGGGCCAGCGGGACGGATGTCGCATCGGCCACCTACCGAGTCGATCTCTTCCGGCGGTTCGGGTTAACGCTGTGGGACTTCGGTTGGTACGGCGGCCACTGGACCCTCGGCTACTCGGTCCTGTACCCCGCGCTCGCTGCGACCCTCGGCATCGCGACCACCGCAGTGCTCTGTGCCGGTGGGGCAGCATGGGCCTTTGACTGTCTCGTTCGCCCGCGCTTCGGAGCCGCCGGCTGGTTGGGATCGGTCGCGTTCGCCACCGGCACGGTTGTGCAGGTCGCGATCGGGCGCGACCCGTTCCTGCTGGGCTTGGCCCTTGGCCTCGCGGCGCTCGTCCTGCTGGGCCGTCCGGGCCGCAGGTGGCACGCCCTGGCTGTGCTGTTGGCCCTCGCATGCACGCTCTCGAGCCCGCTTCCTGGCCTCTTCCTTGCGCTCGCGGCTTTCGCCTGGCTCGCGGCAGACCTGCCGCGCCGACGCTGGGATCTCGCTGCGACCGTCCTTGCGGCGGTCGTCCCGATCGCGATCCTTGAGCTCCTGTTTCCAGGCCAGGGACGGATGCCTTTCGCGGTTCTCGACTTCGCCGGCACGCTCGTGGCGGTCGGTGCTCTCCTAGCGCTGCTCGACCCGCGCGAGCGCGCGCTTCGGATCGGCACCTGTCTTTACGCCCTGCTGGCGGTCGGCTCCTACCTGGTGCCGAGTGCGCTCGGCGTCAACGTCACGCGCCTGGCCACCACCGCCGGATTGGGGATCGTGCTCTGTCTTTCGGCCCGCACCCGACGGCGCCGGCTGGTGCTCGCGCTCGCGGTCGGCGTCCTCGTGCTGGGCCAATGGACTCCGGCCCGCGGCCCGCTACTGGGCTGGCACAACCCGGCAACCTCGCCGGCGTACTTCCGGCCGTTGATCTCCTACCTACTTCGGCACGATCATCCACTCGCTCGCGTCGAGGTGGTGCCGCTTTCGACGCATTGGGAATCGGTCTACGTGGCGCTTGCGCTACCGCTCGCCCGCGGCTGGGAGCGCCAGCTCGACACGGCGGACAACCCGATCTTCTATGACGCCGGACGCCTCACTACCGCGAGCTACCGTCGCTGGCTCCAACACAACGGGGTGCGCTACGTCGCGCTCGCCTCGGCGCCGCTCGACTACGCGGGCGTCGCCGAGGCGCGACTCGTGCGCCGCGGCATACCGGGACTCCACGAGGTCTGGCGGAGCGCCGACTGGCGCCTTTACGAGCTGACGGGCGCGCCCGCGATCCTGAGTGGGCGGGGGGCGCTCGTCAGCGAACGGGACACGACCGTCGTGCTTCGCGCCGCCGCGCCGGGAGCGATGCTCGTTCGCGTCCGCTACACGCCGGACTGGCAGGTGGCGTCGGGCCCCGCGAGCGTGCGGGAAAGCCGGGGCGGCTGGCTGGCGGTGACGGCCTCTGCGGCTGGGCGGATCGTGCTTCGGATCACTCTGTGAGCTCTCGACGCGCGATCTGCAGGCGGCCGGTCGACCCGACGCTGAGACTGCGCTCGCCGCGGAGCACGTCGAGCAACTCGTCGCCGACGAGCTCCCGCCGCCAGCCGCTGAGGGTCCGCACGGGCGGGTTGGGTTTGCCGAGCCTGACACTCGAGACGATCGCGGCGAGATCGGCGCGCGCCGCGATCAGCTCGTAGGCCAGCCCCGCCTCGAGCGCTCGGGCGCGCACGAATGCCTCGGCGAGAGCGATCTGAGGGCCGTCGCTCGGCGAGCTCGGGTCGTGACCGCGTTCCTCCGCTGCTATCGGTTGGCGGAGCGCGCCGCGTGCGATCGCTCCGAGAAGGTCGGTGCCGCGACGGCGCAAGCTGCCGGGGTTGATGCCGCGAATCTGCTCCAGTTGCTCCGGTGTCCGCGGCGCGCGCTTCGCCAACTCGACTATCACGACGTCGCTCAGCACCGTGCCCGCAGGCCGATCCTGCTCCTGCGCCAACTGCTCACGGTAGCCGACCAGCTCGTTCGCGATCGCTCGCTGGCTCGGGTTCAGGGAATTGATCCGCGGCAGGCGCGCGAAGATCTGCTCGGGGTCGCGGACGTCGCTGGCCCGCTCGAGCGCCCGGCACTCCTCGAGTGCCCATTCGAGGCGACCTGACGAAGCGAGACGTTGCTCCAGCTCGCTCGCCATCTCGAGTAGGTGCAGGACGTCCTCTCGCGCGTATGCGAGCTGTTCGGCGTTCAGTGGCCTGCGGTCCCAGCGGGTGTAGCTGGCGCTCTTCTGCACGCTTATCGCGAGCAGCTCGCGCAGCAGCGTGTCATAGCCCGCCTGCGCGCTCAGCCCCGCGAAACCCGCCGCCACCTGCGTATCGAAGAGCGCGGTCACGTCGGTGTTCGCCACGCGACGCAGCAGCGCGACGTCCTGGCGGCCGGCATGAACAACGACGGTCACGCTCGGGTCGGCAAGCACGCGCGCGAGAGGAGCGAGATCGAGCGATTCATCGATTGCGTCCACGACGAGGACATCGAGGCCATCACCGTCACTGACGACGAGTTGGATCAGGCACAGGAGCGTCCGGTAGCGCCCTTCGCCGACGAACTCTGTGTCGACGCCGAAGCGGCCCGCCGCCAGCGCTCGTGTTGCGAACGGCTCGACGTCCGAGCTGCTCATTCGTGACTCGCCCCTACTGGGACCGACGCGACGGTGAGGCGAAAGCGCGCGCCCGGCCCCTCGTCCAGCAACTCGAGCGAGCCACCCATTCGGCGGGCAAGTTCTCGCCCGATCGCCAGTCCCAGTCCAAAACCGGCCTCGGCGCGGTGCGCACGGCCGCGCTGGAACCGCTCGAAGATCAGCTCACGCTCGTCCGCCGGCACGCCCGGGCCCGAGTCCGCCACCTCGAGCGTCGATTGCCCGCCGCTCGTCTCGAGCGAGACGGTCACGATCGTGCCGGTTGGCGCGATCCGCAGCGCGTTGTCGATCAGGATTCTGACGATGCGCGCAAGCCCGGCCGGATCGCCTTCGGTCCAGTGCTGCGAACCGGTTCCGTCAACCACGACATCGATCGCACGATCGAGCGCGCGCCCCTCGAACTCCGCGACCACAGCGCGCACGACCTCGACGAGCTCCACGGGCTCGCTCCGCAGGTTGACGGACGCGTCGATACGGCTGAGATCGAGCAGGTCGGACGCGAGGCTCGCGAGTCGGCGCGACTGCTGCTGCGCGCGGGCTACGCGCTCCCGCGCGTCGTCGATGTCGATCGGGTCGCTCTCGAGGTCGTCAGCCAGCAGTTCGAGCATCCCGTCGAGCGATGTCAACGGTGTCCGCAGCTCGTGCGACGCGGTGGCGACGAAAGCGCGCCGTGCGTCCTCCTGCTGGCGCAGCCGCTCGCGCATCATCGAGAAAGCGCGCGCCAACTCACCGATCTCGTCGCGTGCCGAGTCCTGTCCCACCACCAGATCGCCCAACCCACCCTCGTCGAGGCCGATCGTGGCATCCCGCAGGAGACGGAGGCGTCGTACGAGGCGCGAGGACAGCGCCGCGCCCAGCGCGAGCGCCACGACCAGACCGGCCGCGGCCGCCTCGAGGAACGCAACGACGACAACGTTGGTTGCCTTTTGGACATAGTCGAGACGCCGGAAGATCTCGAGCACGAGCTTGCGACCGTGGTCGCGGTAGGAACTCGCGACGATCAGCTTGTCGTCAGCTATCCCGTAACGCGGCTTGAGCCCGGAGGCCAGAGCGAGACGCGCAACCGACCTGGCGAAACCGCGTGGCATATCGCCGTCGGTGTCAAAGATCGGGCGCTCGAGGCGCGTCGTCCACACGATCACGCGGTCGGCTCCCAGTCGCCGGGCCTGCTTCGCAACGCGTTCGCGTGGCGGCAACCCGTGTACGCGAAGGATGCTCCCGAAGTGAGACTTAGCCGCCAGCGTCACGACCTTGGCCTGACTGATGGCATCGCTGCGCAGTCGTGACTTCAACGGCGGCAGGAGCGCGATCGAGGCGACGCCCAGCGTGACTACGCTCGTAAGCGCAAGCGCTGCGAGCAGCCGTGGCCGCAGGCCGAAGCCAGGGCCCGGGACGCTAAGCCTCGGCAAAGCGGTAGCCGGCGCCGCGCACCGTCAGGATCAGACGCGGGTTCTCCGGCGAGAGCTCGAGCTTTTCGCGCAGGTGACGGATGTGAACGTCGATCGCGCGCGGATCGCGGAACGCCGAATCGCCCCAGATCGTCCGGAGAAGTTCTTGGCGGTTGAACAGGTGGCCCGGCTCGGAGATCAGGCATGCCAGCAGCTCGAACTCCGAGAACGTCAGGCGGACCGTCTCGCCGCGAACCGTCACCTCGCGCTGCACGCGGTCGAGCGTCACCTCGCCCACGGCCTGGACCTCGCCGCCCGAGCCGCGCGGGCCGGAGCGGCGCAGCACAGCTCGAATCCGGCTGCGGAGCTCCGCGAGGCCGAACGGCTTCGTGACGTAATCGTCCGCTCCGGCCTCCAGCCCCTGCACGGCGTCAGCCTCGCTGTCGAGGGCCGTCAGCATGATGATCGGGACGACGTTGCGTTGCGAGCGCAGGGTGCGGCAGACCTCATAACCGTTGGGGCCGGCACCGAGCGCGACGTCGAGCAGCACGACATCGAAGGCCTCGGAGGACGCTCGCTCGATCGCCGTGTTGCCGTCGGCGACTGCCGTCACGAGGTGGCCCTCGCGTGTGAACGACCGCGTCAGTGTGTCTCGAAGCGAGACCTCGTCGTCAACGACGAGAATCGAGAGCGTTGGTGTGGTGTGCGCCTGCACTGCCCGGACGGTAGCGCCTCGGCAGGAAGTAGAGGACGTCGGGCCTCGTCAGGCCGATCTTCGCCGAGACGTCGATGCCGTGGTGGCGCACCCAGTCAGCCCCGGGCGAGCATCGCGGCAACTCGAGCTTGTCGTGCGGCACGCACGGCCCGCCGATGTAGGCGAAGTCCACGGCTCCGTCGGCGACGAGCGTCCGTAGGTGCGCGACGCTCAACAGCTCGTGGCGATCGTAGGACGTGAGCGAGAGGATCGGCCGCTGCTCGTCGATGATCAGGTCGCCGACGGAGCTCGGGTCGGCCACGACGAACTCGTAGCGAGCCCCTCGGCGGTGCGCGTCGATGTAGGCGCCGATAGACCTCACCTCGCCGGCGGCGATGACCCCGGTGTTGCCGCTGTCGTACTCGTGGTTGCTGACCAGTCCGACAGCGATTCGCACTGGCAGAGCGATCGCAACGACGCCGAGTGCGCCGGCCAGTAGGACCTCGCGTTGAGGGACGGCCGGGACGAGCAGCGCCGCGATCGCAACGAGTGCGGCCACCAGCGTGAGGATCGCGGCCGGGCTCCGCAGGCCCAGGAGCCATACGGCGTAGAGCGCCAGCACGGAAACGACGAGCGACAGCACTGCTCGACGCTCGCGACAATGCGCGACCGCCCAAGCCAGCCCGATGCCCGCAGCGGCCGCCACAGCAGGTGTGAAGGCCTCGGCGTAGCGCGGGTGAAGCCGCGCCATCGCGCTGAACAGGACGAACCCGGTTGCGAGCCATGCGAGGAGACTCGCCGCGAACGCGCGCTGCGCTCGGTGGTCGGGCCCGCGCGCCCGCACGCGACCAAGCAGGGCGGGTATGCCCAGGAGGAGCCCGGCGAGAAGCACGAAGCCGATGCGAAGCCCGGAAAGCGGGTCGTTGTGGTCGAACAGCCGCCACGGCGCAGGACCCGCGATCGCGACGGCCGCGCGCGCCGCCTCGCTGTTGTTGGCCGGGGTCAGGACCGCGGTGCCCTGCGCGTTCAGCAGCGTTTGGGTCGAAGCTCCGAACAACCGGTCGTAGCCGTTGTATACGAACGTTGCGTTCCAAGCGCTCCCATTGGTCGAGCCGATTGCGTACGGCCGCTGCGAGACCAACAAAGTCACGGTGAGCCATGACAGCGCGACGGCGACGAACACCAGCCCGGTGAGTGCGAGTCGGCATAGCCGCCGCTCGCGGCAGGCGAGCACGGCGAGCACGGCGAGCGCCGGCAGGGGGACAAGCCCCTGGAACACCTTCACGTTGAAGGCGAGACCCATCGCCGCTGCGGCTCCGTAGAGCCACCGGTCTCGGTCGCTTTGTGCGAAGCGGACCAGCAGCCATAGGGCGGCGACGTTCAGGAACATCGCGACGCTGTCCATCGTGTCGCTCCGTGAGCTGAGCACGGCAATCGGAAGCACCGCGAGCATCAGGCCGCTCGCCACGCCCGGGAGGGGCCCGAGCACGCGGCGGACCGCGTCGTAGAGCGCCGGGACGGCAAGCGTCCCCGCCAGCGCGATCGGGAGCTTCAACGCCACCGGCCCCCAGCCGAAGATCTGCGTCGAGGCGACCTGTAGCCAAACGTCCAGTGGCGGCTTGTCGATGGCTATCGTGCCGCCCGGCTCGTAGGCGCCAAAGAACAGGTTGTGTAGCGAGACCGTCATGCTGCGGACCGCGGCGTCGTAGAACGGGTCGTCCGGTACCGCGCGCAGCGACCAGAGTCGTAGAGCGGCCGCGAGGACGGTTATCGCTGCAATCGCCGTGAACTCGAGCGATGGCCGCCGACGCGCCGGGCCCGCTGCCTGGTCTGTTTGCGAGGCCGCCACGAGCCCGGCAATCATATGAGCGAACCGCATGCCCGCGTGCAAACACCCGCTCGCCGCAGGCGGGCGCTAGGCTTCACGCCGCGTGAGCGCCGAGACAGCAAGCGACGAAGCGGCCGCGCCGGAGCCCTGTGGCGCTTGTCGGGGGACCGGCAGCGTCGTGTCCAACCTCGGGGGTAGTGCGCGCGTTGTCGCATGTCCCTGGTGCGAAGGATCCGGGTTCTTCGTTTCCGGCCACGACGCCCAGGCGCGCTGGCGGGAGGGCGACTCGACATCTGTATGAGCCGCCTGCACGCGTCCATGCCAGCGGTCGATTCCGCAATGCAACGCTCAAGCTCACCGAAATCGTGCCGATACGATGAGCAGGAAGGCCAGCAACAGCGCTGGCGCCGGCCATTAATACGGATCCTAGGAGGATCGATGTTGCATAAGCTGCGCCAGCGCGCACAGGACGAGCGAGGGTTCACCCTCATAGAGTTGCTCGTCGTAATCCTGATCATCGGCATTCTTGCCGCAATCGCTATCCCGTCGTTCCTCAGTCAGACGACGAAGGCCTATGACGCGTCGGCGAAGGAGCTGGCGCGGACCGCACAGACGACCGCAACGACCTACGGTACGGACTACGCGGGTAACTACACCGGTCTCACACAGACTGTCCTCAACAGCTACGAGCCGACGATCCAGACGGCGAGCGGCGGCGGTAACGCCTACATCACGACCGCCGGCGGCGGGTCCAACTACTTCTATGTGGTTGCACAGGCCGCCAACACGAACGACCAGTACGAGGTCGAGCGTACGTCCAGCGGGAACATCTACCGCTTCTGCAACGTGCCGACGACGACCGGAGGCACGACATACTCCGGCACCTGGCCGATCGTGAGCGGTACCGCGACAACCAACAGCGCCTACAGCGGCACGAGCGGCGGCTGCGTCGCCGGCGGCTGGTAGAAGCAAGAGGCTGATTTTGCAAGCGAACGGGGCGGCCTTGACGGCCGCCCCGTTTGCTTTGCTCAGACGGCTTTGCGCAACACACTCGCCTACGCGATTCTCGCTGCCGTCCTCGGGTCCGTGGCAGGTTCGTTCTTGAACCTCGTGGCACTGAGGCTCCCGGCCGGAGAGTCGATCGTCCGGCCACCGTCACATTGTCCCGCGTGCGGCACAGCCGTACTTGCGCGCGACAACGTGCCGGTGCTCGGCTGGCTGTGGCTGCGCGGCCACTGCCGCTCGTGCGGCGCCGCCATCGCCGTGCGCTATCCGCTCGTCGAGGCGCTGACCGGCGGCCTGTGCGTCGCGGTCGCGGTTGCGGGCGGGTCTGCGGCACACGTGCTGCTCGGCTTCACGCTTGTGCTCGCGCTCGTACCGATCGCCCTGATCGACCTCGACCACCACCTGATCCCGAACCGGATCGTCGGGCCCGCCGCGGTTGCGGCAGTCGCCTTTGGGTCGGTGTTCGATCCTTCGGGCGAGCCGGAACGCCTGATCGCGGGTGCCGGAGCCGGCGCGTTCTTCCTCCTCGTCGCGATCTTGGCGCCGCGGGGCATGGGCATGGGCGACGTCAAGCTCGCAGCGCTGCTCGGTCTGCTGCTCGGTCGCGAGGTGATCCCAGCGGTGTTCGCGGCGATGGTCGCCGGCGTCGTGATCGGATTGGTGGTCCTGGGGAGGCTGCCGGCCGGGGCACGGCGCGGCGCCGGTGTTCCGTTCGGGCCGTTCCTGGGGCTCGGTGCGATAGTCGGGTACTTTGCCGGCCACGCGATTTTAGGTGCATATCTCCACCATCTCGCCTGATACGTCGTTGGTAGGCTTGCGCCCTCCGCCCCACCGTGCCTCCGTCGCCACACGCAACTGGGAGACAGATGAGACAGACGCTGCGAATGACGCCAACCGAGGAGCGCGGATTTACGCTCATCGAACTGCTCGTCGTGATCCTGATCGTCGGCATCCTTGCGGCGATCGCGATCCCTTCGTTCCTGAGCCAGACGAGCAAGGCGTATGACGCCTCGGCGAAGGAGCTCGCCCGTTCGGCAGCGACGACGGCGAACACGATCGGAACGGACTATGCGGGTAGCTACTCGACCCTCAGCGTCGGCAACCTCAACTTCTACGAGAACGCAATCCAGACGTCCAGCGGTGGCAACAACGCCTGGCTCGTCCTCGCCAGCAAGGGCAACTCGTCGGTTTCGTTCTATGTGGTCGCGCAGGCCGCCAACACGAACGACCAGTATGAGATCGAACGGACCCCCAACGGGACGCAGTATCGGTTCTGCGACGTGCCGCAGACCCCGGGGGGCACCGACTACGCCGGCACGTGGCCGATCACGAGCGGCACCGCAACGACCAACAGCGCCTACAACGGCACCAGCGGCGGCTGCGTCAACGGCGCCTGGTAGCGGCAGCTCCCCCGTCTCTTCCTCGCTGCTGCGCGGATGCATTCGTGCAAGCCCGCGCGGCGCAAGGAATCTCGCAGGAAGCGCAGAATGCATTGCTAAGGTCGCGCCGACAACGGTCGATCATCGACTCCGCGGGGGCCAAGTGCGCCCGATCGCCGCATTCCCCTGAACATGCTCGAGCGTCTGCGCCAGCCCATCACCTTCAAGCGCCCGGGTCGCGGTCGCTCTGCGTCCGACGATCCGCCGGCCGCGGGCGAGCCGCCGGGCGCGCCGGAGGCGGCGCTACCCGTCGCGGATCCTGACGCTCCGCCGGCGCCCGCGGAACCGATCGACCACGGCCAGCACCCCGCCGGACAGGCCAAGCGGCGCTCGCGCGCCGGTGGTAACGAACCGACGGTCGTCGGTCTCGCGATCGAGCCGGGGCTGATCGTCGCAGCAAAGTCGCACCTGGACGGACGCGTCGTGGTTGACCGCGCGGCGTATGCGCCGATCGGGATCGACGTGGTGCGTGACGGGGAGGTCAACGACGTACCGGCTCTGGTCGAGGCGCTGAGCGAGCTCTTCCGGTCGAGCAAGCTGGACCGCCGGGTCCGCATCGGGATCGCCAACCAGCGGATCATGATGCGGCGGCTCGAGCTGCCACCGCTGACCGACGAGACCGAGATCCAACAGGCTGTGCTGTTCCAGGCTCAGGACGAGATCCCGATGCCGCTGGACAGCGTGGTGCTCGACCACCAGTCGCTCGGAATCGATACCGGGCCGAACGGGGACCGCCTTCAGGTACTGCTCGTCGCGGCGCGACGCGACATGGTGGAACGGGTTCTTCAGGCCGCCCGACTGGCCGGACTGCAGCCGGAGGGCGTCGACCTCGCTGCGTTCGG